>OMCG01000005.1_pt1 | contig 187919 bp, 171 predicted proteins | sample 1674071 | NCBI WGS metagenome assembly OMCG01 (sample SAMEA103958139, study PRJEB25191) | human gut metagenome | biome: human-associated habitat [ENVO:00009003]; feature: intestine environment [ENVO:2100002]; material: feces | place: Germany | collected 2013/2015 | reverse complement strand
AAGGGACGCTGTCCCTTGACCCTGCAAGGGGCATTGCCCCTTGACCCTTTTTTTGTCGCCCGGCTTGTCGGTACTCAAAGCGTAATCGCTATCGAAGCAATTATCGCCCCAAGTGTCTTCGCCAAGAGAATCGTCACCCGTACCGCCCCCGACACATCCCCCAATCGAAAGCGTCTCATCAGCACCGGCGCAACCTCCAAAATCTCCCCCAGCGCCGACGCGACCATCCCCACAAACATCCCGCCGACAACCATCGCCACCACCCCGAACGCCTCCGGCAGACCCAGCGTCCACCGCAGCGCATTATGCAGCGCCGCCAGCATCAATCCGCTAAGCAGCGCCAGCCCCATCATTCGCGGCGACGCGGCGTGCAGCAGGTGCTGAATCCGCGCGGGAAGATGCAGCACGCACCATACGCTGCTGACCGCGACCGACATCGCCGCGCCGCTCATCAACCCGATGAGGATGGCAAGCACGCTATTCAATCGGCTTCCCCTCTGCTTTCTCCATGTCCTCCTGATACTCGGTCAGCTTGACCTCCAAGGGCGTTGTTTGATGCGGGAAGGGAATCGCGTAGAACACGCATACGCCCAGCGCAACGCCGACGCAGTAGGGGATGGTGATGAGACGCACGTCGTCCGGCGGCGCGCCGGTGATGGCAGCGTAAACATCCGCCTGCGCCTGCGGCATGTTCACGTCGGCGTGAAACCACGTCAGCCCCAAGGCGCTGCCGAGCAGCAGAATCAGCAGCGCCGCCGCCGTCCGCACGGGTCGCAGAAAATCCTTGCCGCGCGCCTTGATGCGGTGGACGTAGCAGACATCCGCGCCGATGAGGGAAATGTCCTCCTGCGGGAAAACTTTTTTGAGCGCCTTGGCAACGGCGATGGCATCCAGCGTGTAGACGCCGGGGGAGGTTGGGCAGAAGAGGGAGCAATGCCCGGCTTTTTCGCTGCCCAGTACATTGGCGGCATCCGCGACATGGAGGGTTTCGCCCTGCGCGAGCTTCACGCGGGCGCGCAGCTGCACATAAATCATGCGGATTTCTCCTCCTTCTTATGCGGAATATCCGAACAGCGCGCGCCAAAAGCCGTTCCACGTCCAGTCCCATTCGAGGGTATCGGGCGTATCGGCGGCATCCGCCGGGATGCGCGCGAAATACGCCGTCCAGCCGAAGAGCGAACGAAGCAGGGCGTCCTCCGTCAGCGCGGGAACGGAAAACAGCAGCACCCAGCAGAGCAGCAGGGCAGGAAGTGTTCGTTTCATAATGGGTTCACCTCCGCTGATGATACTGTCAATATCCCCGAAAGCGTCAGAAAGTATACGGGAATGTAAATCTTTTGGATGTTCGCTTTACGGAAAGGCGAAAGTGTGATAAGATAAACCATACGGACAGTGCTGCGCCGCTGTCCCTTGATGATTTTGACGGAACTTCCGCGCAGAATGGAGGAACAGGAAACACATATGGAAAAATGGATGAAGGGCCGCTATATGGCCAACCAGAAGCGATTGAGCGTCGGGACGGGTGTTCCTGCGCCGCGCGGACGGGGCATTGTGATGCTGATTCTGCTGGTGCTGGTTGTGGCGCTGGCGGCTGTCAGCGTGACGACCGTTGCGAAGCTTTCCAGCGTCAACAGCCGCAATATCGCCATGATGCAGGAACAATGCCGGGACGCGGTGGCGCTGTCGACAACGCTTAGCCGGACAGCCAGCTCGTCCTCGGCAGCCACAGTGGGCAAAATCCGCGCCGATGTGCACGCAATTGACGTTATCAACCAAATGAAGATGCTGCAGGACGGCACGAACCACGCCTACGTCAGCACGGAACTGATCTCAAGGATTTACACCATCCTCGACGCCTATTCCAACCAGCTCATCACCGGTATGAGCACGATGGAGGAGCAAACGAACCTTTCTGCGGCGCTGCAGGAACTTTCGGCGGCACTGTCAGAACTATAAAACGCGAAAGGCACTGCACGCGCGGCAGTGCCTTTTTTGCAGCGAAAAATTCTGAAAATTCCCGAAAAAAAGCGCGAAATGCGCCGTCTAATTGAATGACGAACCCGTGAAGACCGGAAAGGAAGCGAATTGCCATGCGCGCCCGACGCCTGCTTATCCTCTTGATGATGCTCCTGCTGCTCCCGCAGGCACAGGCGGAGCGGCTGACCCTCTACACTCGTCCGAACAATGTGGATGAAGCCACGCCATTCCAGCTGCGCCCGACGGAGCTGTCCATTTGCAGCGTGACCCGCGCCATGGGCGGCGTGGTGGTACTGGCAAATGATAATAATTATGACAGCTTGTCGCTGTACTTCTGGCAGGACGGCATGACGGAAATGCGCAAGCTCGGCGGCGGGTTCTACTGGGTGATGAGCAGCGATACGATGGAGACGGCGCAGGAATCCTGCGAATACGCCATGAGCCGTGTGCCGAATTACCGGATGCCCGATTTGACCCATGCCATCAGCAACCTGACCTCCGACGGCGAAACGCTCTATGCCCTCAACCGTATAAACGGGCTGATTTTCAAAATTTCGGAGACGAAGGACGGTTTGCAGACAGAAGACGTCTGCACGATGGCGAATCTGTCCTGCCTAAACGTCAGCTATCGGGACTTGGAGACAGACAAAGTATACACCTATCCGGCGTCGCTGACGCGGATGCATGTCTGCGGTTCGGTGCTGGCAATCAGCGTGATGCAGGAAAACGGCATCAAGGTTGTGCTGGTGGACTTGGCAGACGGCGCCATTCGCGAAATTGCGGGTGAATCGCTGGAAGCTATGTACGAGTGGGCAGATGGCGAATTGCTGTTGTGGCGGCTGGAGGGGTCGCCCAACGAAATCAGCCGCAGCAGCGGAACGTATACGCTGTCGCGTTATAGCGTGGCGACGGGGGAGGAAACCCTGCTCAGCACGGGTGTGCCGTATAAAAAACGCAGTGAATGCGGCGCGTATGACCCGTACAGCGGCAGCTACTACGACGTGAGAACACGCCAAATTGTGCGGACGACGGATTTCGTGCAGGAAGAACCTGTGGTAACCTTCCCGGCAGCGAACGTGAATATTGCGGTCACAAAAGACAGCATCGTCGGTGTGAACCTGAGCAGCGTTTACGTCCGCTCGAAGGAGAACGGCGATATGACCGTGCTGCGCATCCAAAGCAGCAACGGCGCAAGCAACACCGCCCTGCAGCACTTCGCGGAGGAAAATCCGGAGGTGATTCTGGCGCAGGAGACGCTGACGAAGAGCGCTATGAATGCGGCGAGCTTGGCGGCGCGCATGAGTGCCTCCGCCGATGCGCCGGACATCCTGCGCCTGGGGCTGACGCCGGATACGCCTGAAGCGGACGGCAGCTGGCCGCTGGACGTGCTGATGGACAAGGGCTGGTGCATGGACTTGTCAGTCTACCCGGAGGTATCGGACTATGTGTCCCGGCTGAACGGGATTTACCGCGACGCGGTGACGCGCGACGGCAAAATCTACGCTCTGCCCATCTACGCATGGAGTTACGGCTACTTCATCAGCCGAAACGTGATGGAAAAGCTCGGCTTGCAGGAAAGCGACATTCCGACGAATCTCATTGACCTTTGTGCGTTCATCACGAAATGGAACGACAACCTTACGGGCGCGTATGCCGCCTACACGCCGCTGGAGGAGACGGAATCATACCGCGAGCGCGTCTTTGACCTGATGGTGCGCGACTGGATTGGCTACTGTCAGGCGGAGAACATTCCCCTGCGCTTTGACCATCCCGTTTTCCGGGCGATGATGGCGGCGCTGGATGCCATGCGCACGGACAAAATCGAGCAGGCGAATCAGCAGGTCAACGAAGAAATCAGCGACTACCGCGAATGCCTGATCTGGACGGATGCGCAGGCGGTTGGGAATTTCGCAAACTACGCGGATGCTTTTGGCAGCCGGATTTTCCTGCCGATAGCGCTGACGCCGGACGTGACCACGCATTACGGCATCGGCTACATGACCGTGCTGGTGGTGAATCCGCGGACGACGAATGCGGATTTAGTCGGCAAGCTGCTTGCGCAGGTAATCGCTGACCAGGAAGCAACGGCAAAGTGCGTGCTGCTGGCGGATTACGACGAGCCGATAGAGGATTCCTACTACTTGATAATGGTGAGCGACTACGAGAAAACGCTGACGGAACTGCGCAGGCAGCAGGAAAATGCACCTGTTTGGAAGAAACAGGGGATTCAGGAGCGCATCAACGAGGAAGAGGCGAGTTTGCAGCGATACACCGTGCGGGAGAGGTGGACGATTGCGCCCAAGACGATTGAACTCTATCAGCAGACGATTCTGCCGATGAGCTACCTGCGCCGTCCGGGGATTTTGGCGGATTCGGATGCGTTCAACGCGCTGGTGTCGCAGGTGCATCAGGGGGAAATCTCGCTGGAGGAGTTTGTGGAGGAAGCGGATAAGCTGATAGAAAGATTGGAGCAATAAGGCTTTTTCTCCCTGCATAAACACGCGGAAGAAGTAGGAAAGAGAAGTCAACCCAATCGCGCGAAAGGGTCAAGGGGCAATGCCCCTTGAAGAAAATTTGTAAAAGAGGAAACGAAAAGGGATTTTCAAACGTCTAATATGTGTGGGCTGAACGGAAAAGCGCTGCCGGATGGTTCGCACAGATGGAAATAATGATATGCCCCCTGCAAAGGGTGGAACGTGAAGGAGGTTTCAAGGAGCATGAAGTTCAGAAAAATGGCGAGTGTGCTGCTGGCGGCAAGTCTGCTGATTGGCTGCGCGGCGGCGGAGAATCGGACGATTTTCAAGAAGCTGAGCGAAGAGGAAAGCATGGCGAATGAAGCGCTGCCGGTGGAGGACCGCGCGGAAAGCTTTTCTCCGGCGGGGCTGCTTTCGCTGAATGACCGCGTGGCGATTCTCATGCAGGAGCAAACCTCGCGCCTGTATTCTCTCTACACTTGGCAGCCCGGTCAGCAGGAAATGGCACTCGTTGCGTCGAATATGTACCGAGCGGGAGACTATGGGCAGCTGAAAGACCTGCAAGACCGTCTGGAAAACCTGAAAGAGGACGCTCTCGCGGGCACGGAATTGCCGGACGCGGCGCATTGCTTCTCCATGCTCGTCACGGACGGCGAAAAGGTGTACGGCATCAACCACTTGACCGGCGGCATCTTCACCATCAGCGGCGAAAACGGCAAGGCCGTATACACCGATGTTGCAACGATGCAGGACACGAAAATCTTCATCCAAGAGGAGGAAGATTACAGCTACGCCCTTCTTCCGGACACGGTGGCGGCATCGGGCAATACTGTGCTGATGCTGATGAACACATGGGACGACAAGGGCCGAGTGACAAACCTTTACGCACTTAGCTTGACGGATGGCAGCGTCCGCAAGGCGAATGTGGAGAACGTACGCAACTTCTGCGCCTACAAGGACGGCAAATTTCTCGTGATTGCCTCGCAGAAGAAGGAAGACTGGGACGAAAACGGCAAGCGCATCCCGCAGATGGCAATGGTCTATGACCCGACGACGGATACGACGACGATGCTGTCCAGCAGCATTGGCGTGAGAGATGATTTCTCTTATCAGCAGCTGGTGTACAGCGAAGCGCTGGATGCAGTGCTGTACTGTGACAGCACGCAGATCATGGGTACGACGAATTTCCAGAAGGCGACGCTGTATGCGTACCTCCCGATGGAGGGCTATCACGTTGCAATCGTGGGTGATACGATTGTTTCGGCGGATTACAGCTTCGGCATCTTCGCGCGCACGCTGACGGAAAACTATCAGCCGAACCACATCATCCACCTGTCCGGCACGAGCGTCTGGGGCGGCATCCGCGATTACGCGGTGGACTACCCGGAAGTGGCAGTTGTCTCGGATTCGGACATTGACAGTGCCAGCGCGGAAGAGGTCGCGCGCGCATTCGCTTCGGGCGACGATGCGCCGGATATTGTGAGTGCGTATGTCAATTCGTACACGTCGCGCGACGCGGCGGGCGGATTGGCGATTGAGCGCCTGAATCAGAAGGGGTACTGCAAGGACTTGTCCGTGTACCCGGCGGTGAAGGCATATGTTGAGAGCCTGAATCCCGTTTTCCGCGATTTCGTGACCGATCAAAACGGCAAGATTTTCGCCTTGCCCATCAGCGTCAGCGGCGCGTACGCGTTCACCATCAACCCGACGGTATTCGGGGAAATGGGACTGACGATGGACGACATTCCGACGAACTTCATCGACCTGTGCGCTTTTGTGACGCGCTGGAACGACGAGTTTGTGGAGGATTACCCGAACTTTGCGCCGCTGGACTCGACCGAAAAGTACAAAGACCGCATGTTCCGCTTGGCACTGCGCGAGTGGAAGGGATACTGTCAGGCGACGAATCAGGACTTGCACTTCGACGACCCGATTTTCCGCGAGATGGTGGCGGCGATTGATGCCATGCGCTGCGACCGCATTGAGGAAAGCAACAAGAAAACGAGTGACGAAGAAAGCGACTACAAGCAGCCGCTCATCTTCACTGGCACTTGGATGCTGAACTCCTACTACGACGGCGACGTGACCTTCGGCAAGGACAAGATGCCCAAGCTCATTCAGATGACGCTGACGAAGGACACGGCCTTCTACCTCGGTCAAGGCATTGAGATAGAATTGATGTTCGTCAATCCGCGCACGACGGACAGCGACGAAATCGGCACGATGCTGGAATACGTCATCAAGAACATCCGCGACGAACAGAAGGTGGAGCTGGTGGCAGGCTGCACGACGCCGATTGAAAATCCGTGGTACGAGGAACAGCGGAAGCAGAACGAAGCAGACCTCGTGATGTATCAGAAGGCGTACGACGAAGCGTCGGCGGAAGAAAAGAACGCTTACAAGGAACAGCTGGACGAATTTAAGCGGTACATGGAACAAAGCGCGGAAAGCGATCGTTATACAGTATCGCCGGCGTACATTCAGCGGTATCAGGATGTGATTCTGCCGGCGCTGTACATCGGCAAACCGACGGTTTTGGACAGCACGGACAACACATCGGGGCTGAAAACGCTGGTGCAGCGGTATATTGATGGACAGATTACGCTTGACCAGTTCATTCGCGAGGCGGATGGAAAGCTGCGGATGATTCAGCTGGAAAATCAGTAAAAGGATTTTCCAGCAGGGCAGATTGTGGTCTGTTCTTAAGGAAGTTGTCGATTGAGCGAGTTCCAGAGGGCTTTCCGGTCGCCCTCTGGACTCCTTCGGTCGCCTCCCATGTTTCTGGGTTTGTTCCGTAACTTTTGACGGATAAACACGCGAAACCTGTATGCAAGTGCGCGCAGCTCAATCGCGCGAAAGGGTCAAGGGAGGAACTCCCTTGTGTCCGTTTCCCGGATAAACACGCGGAACCAGTATGCAAGTGCGCGCAACTCAATCGCGCGAAAGGGTCAAGGGAGAAACTCCCTTGTGGGGTCAAGGGGCAAAGCCCCTTGGGTTCCCCTTTATTTCACACCGTATGGGCAGGCGGAAAAGACCGCCTGCCTGTGCGTGGTTCAGGAGGAAACATGTTTCGGAAGAAAAAGGTCGTGTGGCTGCTGCTGCTGCCGGGGCTGGCGGGATTGATGCTGTTTTATGTCGTCCCGTTTTTCGGGGGCATCTATTCGTCGCTGATGGACGGGTCGTTCGAGAACCAGTTCGTCGGGCTGGCGAATTACGAGCGGACGCTGCAGAACAGCATGTTCCAGCTGGGACTGAAGAACACATGGGAATTGTCACTGCTGTGCGCGCCGGTGATTTGGCTGCTGGCGTTCCTGCTGGCGGCAATGCTCAAAACGCTCAAAGACCGCTCAACGGCATTCCGAAACATTCTGCTGCTGCCATACCTGATGCCGTCCTCTGCCATGCTGCTGATTTGGACGCTGATGTTCGACTACGGCGGCGTCATCAACCGCATGGTGACGGCGCTGGGGATGGAGCGCGTGCTGTGGCTGGAGGGTGACGCACTCCGCGTGCCGATTGTGCTGCTGTATATCTGGAAGAACGTCGGGTTCTCGGTTGTGCTGTTCGCGTCGGCGCTGTCGGCGGTGCATCCCTCGCTGTATGAATACGCGGCATTGGAAGGCGCGGGCTGGTGGACGCAGTCGTTCCGCATTACCCTCCCGCAGATTATGCCGACGGCGTTCCTTGTGTTCGTGCTGGCGTGGGTGAATGCGTTCAAAATCTTCAAGGAAGTCTACTTCATCGGCGGCGCGTACCCGTCCAACGCGATTTATACCTTGCAGCACTTCATGAACAACAAGTTCGCCCGTCTGGAATATCAGGATGTGACGACGGCGGCGTACATCTTCGCCGTGGGCGTGATGGTGCTGTTTGCGCTGATGTACCTGAGCAAAGCGGTTCGTTCGCCCAATAACTGAGGACAGGAGGCAGTATGATGGCGCGCAAGAAGAAAATTCACCATCGCCACAACCGCCTGTCCTTCGGCGGAAAGCTGGCGTTTGTGCTGCTGACCATTCTGTCGGCAGTCATCCTTATCCCGATTGTATTTACGTTCTTGTATTCGTTCTTTCCCCAGTCGGAAATTACGGCGTACCTGAAAGGGCGCGGCAGCTACGACACGACGAAGTGGCTGGACGTGCTGTATTCACCCGCGATGTTCTCGCTCCGGCAGTACTACAAGATTTTCATTGAAGAACCGTCGTATTTGAAGCTGTTCTGCAACAGCATGATGTACACCGGCGCGATTCTGGTCGGGCAGGCGCTCATTGTGCCGCTGACGGCGTATTGCCTGAGCCGCTTCCAGTTCCACGGGCGCGATTTGCTCTTCTTCTGCATTCTGGTTTTGATGATTCTGCCGTTTCAGGTCACGATGGCGCCAAGCGTCACGGTCCTGCGATGGCTGGGCATCATGGAAACGCCGTGGGCGGTCATTCTGCCGATGTGCTTTTCGCCCTTCTACATCTTCCTCCTGCGTCAGTTCATGGTAGGCATCCCGAATGAACTGCTGGAGGCGGGCATGGTGGACGGCGTAGGCCCGGTACGCGGGTTCGTGCATGTGATTCTGCCGGTGTGCAAGCCGATTCTGGGCGCGGCGGCGGCGCTGTCCTTTGCGGACTGCTGGAACATGGTCGAACAGCCGCTGATTTATCTGGCAAACCACACCAACTTGCAGCCGCTGTCGGTTATGTTCAACCAGATCAGCACCGATCGGGCGGACGTCGCCTTTGCGGGCAGCGCGCTGTACATTCTGCCGACGCTGCTGATTTATCTGTATTTCCAAGAGGACATCGTCGCGGGCATTCAGCTTAGCGAACTCAAGTGACGGAGGAAAAGGAACGTATGAAGCTTAAACGATTCGCCCTGCGCGGGCTGATTGTGCTGTTCGTGGCGGTGGCGCTGTGCATGTTCTTCGCGCGGACGGTGCAGACCATCACGACGCCGAAGGTACAGCTCGTGCAAAGCACCTCCGGGCGCTTCGAGGACAAAATGACCTTCCGCGCGCAGGTGTATTTCGCGGAGACGGAAGAGTTCACCGTCGAGGAAGCCAAGGACATGAACATCACCGTGGATAAGCTCTATGTTCGCGCGGGCAACTACGTCAAGAAGGGCGACATCATCTTCACGGCGAAAACGCCCTCTTACGAGGAAGAAATCAAGAAGGTTCGCGAAGATTACGACGCGAAGAACAAGGAACTGCTGGAGCTGGACGTGCAGAACCGCAAACTGAGCAAGGAAAGCTACCAGAACACCATGTACCAGCAGCTGCTTGACGCGCAGGATACGCTCAGCGAAGCGACGTATGAGGCGCGTTATGCCGCGGCGAAGGAATCCGTTGTGCTGACGGGGGATGTTTCAACGTGGCAGAGCCAGCTTGCATTGTCCGGTGAGGTGTCCGATGAACTCAAAGCTGCTGTCAACAAGGCGCGGACGGCACAGGCTGCCTACGAAGAAGCGCGCGCAGCGTACTTCGCGGTGCTGGACAACAAGAAACTGAAGGTGTCAGACGATGTGTTCCAGTACATCACCAAGCGCAACGGGCTGATGGAGGAAATCGAGGATTTGAACCAGAAGATGGTGACGCTGACGGTGCTGGAAACGAGTCTGAAGGCAGTTGTTGCGCCGCGCGACGGCTACATCATCGAACTGAAAGTGGCGGAAGGCGACACCTACGATGGCACGAAGGTTGCGTATGTGATGAACAAAGAGGACTGCGTGCCGGTGCTGCGCGCGCCGCTTGACAGCAATTCTACGCGCACGATTGCCGACGGGACACGCGCCGAAATCAGCAGCGACAACTACGGCAGCGAGCGCACCAACGTGGAAAAGACCACCATCGCTTCAGATGGCACGAAGTATCTGCAAATGCCGATGCCGGAAACGTACCTGAGCAGCGACTCCACTGCGATTCGCCGCTTCATGCAGGACGGCGGCGTGGACGTGAAAATCACCTACCGAGCAAAGAGCGCCACAACCCTGCTTGCGCCCAGCTGCGTCCGCTCTGACGGCGAATCGAACTATGTGTACGTCGTCGAGTATTCCGGCGGCGGCTTCCTCTCCGAGAACACGATGAAGGTCAAAAAGACCAGCGTGACCGTCATCGAGCGCAGCGACAGCACGGTCTCCATTCAGGAGGATTTGAGCTATCGTTCCATCGCCGACCGTGAAGACCGCGCGCTGGAGGACGGCGCGACGGTCATGGAGTATGTGCAGTGAAGAAGCTGGGGAAATGGTGGCAATGGGCGCTGCTGGCCGCCTTTGCCGCCGCGCTGGTGTTTGGGGCGGTTCAGGCAAAGCAGGTAGGCGACCATCTGCAATACCTTGTGCCCGCGCCCGCCCAGCAGACGGAGGACAATTCCGGCGAGGACGGGGACACAAAAGCAGCCCCGAATCAGCCGATTGCCGATCAGGTGAAGGCGCTGGAAAACGCAGCCGGTGAATGGGATACGACGACGATGCTGCGCTGGACAATCGGCGGTGTGATTGAAAAAACGTCGATATCCGGCGGAGACATCTCGTCGGATACGCGCGTGGAGCTGGTCGGAAAATATGGCTTTCAGGTGCGGCAAAAGCTCCTGCGCTACGGACGGCTGCCGTACGAAGAGGAACTGAAGAGCGGGCGGAAAGTCGCTGTGCTGGACGAGGACTTGGCGCTGAAGCTGTTCCGCGTCGCCGATCCGCTGGGGCGCAAGGTGTACATCAATGGCGAAAGCTACGAGGTCATCGGCATTGCGCGGCATTCCATGCGCGTCGGGGAATATCAGGCGTACACGGCGTATATTCCGCTGAACAGTGTGATTGAAACGTCCACAACCGTCGATGCCCTTTTGGTGGAGGCAATCCCGAAGCCGGGGACGGGCGCAAGCGTATCGTTCAAGTCCGCTGTGACGGGCTGGCAGAGCGGCGGCAGCATGTTCGACCTCGGCAAAGAGGGCATGAGCGCGACGCTCTGGCTGCGCGTGCTGCTGTTCCTTATCGGCATGACGGTGCTGCTGCGGTTCATTGCGTTCTTGAATGGGCGCGTGAAGCACTACGGCAAGCGCTATCGGCAGCGGCTGCAAGAAAAGTATGCCATCAGCTTGATGCCGGAGCTGACAGGCGCGGTGCTGCTGTTCATCCTCGGCTACGGGGTATCGGCGATTTTCGCGGCGCTGCTGATGAACTACATCATTCAGCCAGTATACACCTTCCCGGAGTGGATTCCGACGGTGCTGGTGGAGTGGAAGGATATTGCAAAGGCATTCTGGAACGTATGGCAGGACACGGCGGTGATGCAGGAACTGCGCACGCCGGAAATCCTGCGGCTTCGCTGGCTGGCGCTGCTGGTGCAGGGCTGCTCGGCGGGCGCGGGGGTACTGCTGGGCGTCCTTTACGGGCGGATGCACTCGTCCCGTCAGCTGGTGGCAGACAGTGTGAATGCGCTGTATCATCAGGGTGCGACAGTCTCCGTCATCCACACGCGCAAGGTGATTGACATGACCGATTTGGGCTACGTCATCACGCTGGATGGCGAAATTATCCCGCGCCGCGCCAAAACCGTGCCGATGGTGCGCATCATCAACGCGGAAGCGATTCTGCGGCAGATGCCCGCCGGCAAGCGCGACGGTGCGTTCGTTCTGGAAGTGGTGGATGAGCAGATTCCCGCGAACAACGCGCGCTGGCTCATCACCTGTCAGGACGGCGAAAAGACGATTGTCGAAGCGAACCGCGACTGGGACCTTCAGCTGCCCATTGCCGTGCTGACCCGTATCGTCTACGGTACGCAGACTTTCGCGGACTTCCTTGAATGCAACGCGGGTTATGACATGCGGATGCGTTCGCCCGCCATGGACGGCATGTTCGGCCACCACTTGACGATTGACGGGGGAGAAAAGTAAACCGATACGGCAAGAGCCGCTGCACAAAGGGACGTGCAGCGGCTCAATTTGGGTTTTCCACGGAATCTTGGGGAGCAAACAAGCGCTTCGGCGAAGCGCCAAAAAGCTGCACGCGGAAGGAGCAAGGAAGCGAGACCAACTCAATCGCGAAAAAGGGTCAAGGGGGGACTTCGTCCCTTTTCGTCTGTCCCTTGCAGGGTGCAGGGACAGCGTCCCTGCTGGGGTTTGGGGCAACGCCCCAACTGTTCCTCGTCCGACCAGTCCCAAGGAAGTCGCCAACAAAGGCGCAGGCAACGAAGCGCCCCTGCCAGTAACTTTGCGCGTCCGCAGACGCGCCCCAAGCTGCTCTTCCCCAAGATTCCGTGAAGAACCAGAAAAAAACCGGGCAGGCCAGCCTCTGCCGACCTGCCCGGTTGATTCCTATTATCGTGATTACTCGCCCAGCGCGTATTCCGCCGCTTCTTCGCCCGCAATGCGGCCGAAGACCACGAAGTCCGCCACAGCGTTGCCGCCCAGACGGTTCGCGCCATGCACGCCGCCGGTCACTTCGCCCGCCGCGTACAGACCCGCAATCGCTGTGCCGTCGGCCTTGAGGACTTCGGTGTCCGTGTTAATCACCAGACCGCCCATCGTGTGATGGACGCCCGCCGTCACCTTGATGGCGTAGTACGGCGCGGTGTTCAGGGGCTGCGCGAAGGAAGTACGGCCGAAATCCGGGTCGTTCTTCGCTTCAACGTAGGTGTTCCAAGTGTTCATCGTTTCCGCGAAGGTCGCCGCGTCCACGCCCAGCGCTTCCGCCAGCTCCTCATAGGTGTTGCCCTGGAAGACAAAGCCGCGCTTGACATAGCCCGCGATGACCGAGGACTTGTCCAGCATCGCCTGATCGACCACCAGATAGCTGTAAGAGCCGGGCTGCGCGATTTCCGCCGCGCTCACCACGTCGCGCGTGCCAACTTCGTCGATGAAGCGCTTGCCATCAGCGTTAATCAGCACAGCGCCGTCGCCGCGCAGACCTTCCGTAATCAGCGCCGCGGTGTCAAACTGCACGGTCGGGTGAATCTGAATCTGATCCATATCCACCGTCGCCGCGCCCAGCGCCTGCGCCATTTCGATGCCCTGACCCTGCGCGCCCGCCGCGTTCGTGGTCATAAAGCCCTTGAGCGCGGGCACGAGCTCCGCCACCATGTCCAGATTCGCGCCGAAGCCGCCCGTCGCCAGAATAACCGCCTTCGCGTTCACGGTCACTTCGTTGCCCGTCGCGCCGACTGCCTTCACGCCAACCGCCTTGCCGTTTTCATCGGTCAGGATGGTCGTCGCGGTGGTTTCCAGCTGAATGGAAATCTTATCGTTTTCTTCGCAAGCCTTTTCCAGCAGCGGAATCATGTAGGAGCCAACCGCGATGGTCTTGCCTTCCGCGTTGACCGGGCGATGGATACGCTTGACGGATGCGCCGCCGAAGCTGCCCACGCTGGTCAGATCAATGCCGTATTTCTTCAGCCATTCAACGCCGTCCGCCGATTCGTCCGCCAGTTCTTCGACCAGTTCGGGATTGTTGATGCCCTTGCCGCCGATCATGGTGTCCAGTTCCATCAGCTCGTCGCTGTCGAAATAGCCGACCGGGTTTGCCTGATAGTCCGCCCACTGCTTTTCGACTTCTTCCGCCAACTTGGTGATGGTCACGTTGTCAGCATAAGTCGTGCGCGCGGTCTTCAGCGTCTTTTCCACGCCAGCGGATTCGCCGAATTCGTTTTCATCCTGCGCGGGAGTATCCGCCGCGTTCATGCCGCCCGTCGCGCGGACAGAGTTGCCGCCGACAGCCGCCTGACTTTCCAGAATGATGACGTCCGCGCCCTTTTCCGCCGCCGTCAGCGCCGCGGTCATGCCAGCGCCGCCCGCGCCGACGATCACGATATCCGTGTTATAGGTGGCGTCGTCCGCCTTCGCCGCTTCGGTTGCCGCATAGGTAGACCACTTTACCGTGTCCAGACCCGCCGCCGTGACGGCATCCAGCACAGCCATCTTGATTGCTTCGGACGTCATCGTCGCGCCGGAAACGCCGTCCACGTTCGCAGACTGTGCCGCCATGATGCGGCCCGGCATCGCCTCCACAGCAGCATCCGCAATGCCCGCCGTGTCGCCGTTCTTCGTCACTTGAATGTCCGTTACCACACCGTTTTCATCCACGGTCACGCTGACTTCGATGGCGCCCTTGCCGCCGATTTCGCTGTCACCCACGCCCGTGTACGTTCCCGCTTCCGCCATTGCGAAGCTGCACATCGTCAGCAGCATTGCAAGGCAGAGCAGCACGGAAGTCAACTTAGAAAGCATCGTTTTCATGCGCGTACCTCCTTGTTTTGCCATTTCCTTGAATGGCACAATTATGATACCACATTCCGCACCGCAGTTCAAGGGTTCTTGTCAATTTTTTAACACGGAAATTGAAAATTTTCGTGATTTTCGCTGATTTTCGCGTTGGAATAAAAAGAGACTGCGGAGCAAGAGCGCGCCGCAGTCTCTTTGCGTTATTCCGGGAAGTTGACGTATTCCGTTTGGATGAACAGATAATTGCCCTGATAGCAGACGATTGTCCAATCGCCCGCCGGATTCTGCTGAATCACCTGCACTTCGTCTCTGTAATGGACTTGCGCGACAGGTGTCGCATTCGCATCCGGCGCGATATACAGCGGCGCGCCTTCCTCCGGCGCATTGCAGACGGCGGAAGTCAGCAAATCTGAAAATTGCAGCGGCACATCCGCAAACTGAAATTCATCGACCCCAAAGTTCGCCTTGCCGTACATATATACATGATACGTTGATGTGTATCCGCCCGAATAATAGCTGTAAAGTTCAAATCCACGGTCATTTATAAACTCGATTGAGACAGAAGGCGATTCCCAGACGCCACCGTCAAGATAATACAAGTCATCGAACATGGATTCAAATTCGGTGTACAAAGTCAGCGAAAGTACATAGACCTTTCCCTCTGCATCCAGATAGTCGAAATACACCGTGTATTTCGTATCCGACGACGACACATTCTCGTCCATCGAGAAGTTGCGGATGGTCAGCTCCGGGCGGGTGAGCGCCTTGTCATTGCAGACGTCCACTTTCCATTTGCCATTGACCTTTTTGAGGATAATCAGCTGCATCGCGTCGTCTTTCCGCGCCACCACGGGGTACAGCTTGACGTTTTTCAGGAACGAATTGGAAGACAATTTCGTGTCCTCTTCCCGTGGATTCGGCTGATAGAGCGTCCATCCCTTGCCGATTTCCTTCTCCACGACCTGAATCAGCGTTTTGTTCGTCAGCTTGGTCATCCAGTCTGATGATTCAGCCGCTGCGCTGGCGGACAGCGCGCACGAAAGGCTGGTCAGCAGCAGTGCCGCCGCCAGTAGAAACGTCAAAATCCGCTTCATTTGCTTTCTCTCCTTACCCCCACGGCACATACTCATATTCCATGTACGCGATTTCGCCCGCGTCGTTCAGCGCAATCCGCACCGTGATGAACCAGAAGTCGAACGCCGCGTCCTCCTGCGAAACATCATACGCAAAGACGATTTCGCCGCTTTCGGGCGCTGTGCCATCCAGATATGCGCTGATGTACCACGCCCGCAAGTCGGTCACGGGAATCATACGCATGTCCGCATCCGTCATGCTGCTCAGCATCATAGCGGAAAAATCCGCCGCCAGCGGGAACGTCACCGTCTGTCCGTTATTGGCATACTCGCCCGTTTCACAGTCATCATCTGTCACAACCCGCTCGAAGCGCCCCGTCACCGCCGTGACGCAGTGGTTCTCGTCCTCCTGCCACTTGACGATTTCAAACAGGTCGTAGGTGTTCCCAGACGCATCGGTGCAGGTGTAGAACGTTGGCTGCGCGGACACCGGCAGAGGAATCTCCTGATAGACTGTCTCCGCGCTTCCCGCCATCCCCATCATCAGCATGATTGTCATCAGCGTCGTCAAAATCCGCTTCATGATAATTGCCTCCTTCGTCTGCGGCTTTCGCCTTGTTATTGCTATTGTATCATCTTCCATGGAAAAAAGGAAGCGGCGAATTGGAACAGTTTTCCTTGACTAATCAATATTTCAGGCATATAATAATCGCTCATGACATACAGGAAACTGGGGGATGAGCGGCATGTCGATTTGGGAGATTCTGCTCCTTGGTGTCGGATTGAGCATGGATGCGTTCGCGGTGTCCATCTGCAAGGGCTTGAGCGTGAAGAAAGTCAAATGGCAGCATCTGCTGTGCGTGGGCGCGTATTTCGGCATTTTTCAGGCGCTGATGCCGACGCTGGGGTACTTCCTCGGCACGACGTTCTCCAATCTGATTGACCAGTTCGACCATTGGGTGGCGTTCATCCTGCTGGCGATTATCGGCGTGAACATGGTGCGCGAGGCGCTGAGCAAGGACGAGGATGAAACCAATGACGATTTCGGCTTCAAGACGATGCTGCTGCTGGCGATTGCCACGAGTATTGACGCGCTGGCGGTCGGCGTGACCTTCGCGCTGGAAGGCACGGACATTGCCCTCGCCGCTGGCCTGATTGGCTTGACGACCTTCACGCTTTCGCCCCTCGGTCTGCTGGTCGGCAACCGCTTCGGGCTGCGCTACAAGAGCAAGGCGGAGCTGGTCGGCGGTCTGGTGCTGATTGGCATCGGCTTGAAGATTCTGCTCGAAGGGCTGGGGCTGTTTGGGTAAAATGTTGCTGGGGAAGCACGTGAAATGCTTCCCCGGCTCTTTTCTTTATCCGATTGTTCCCTCTCCCGTCGCGTCATCCACCCACACGACCGTCTGGTATTTATGCTGCACATAAACCACCACCGACCAACGCGCCGTCTCCGGGTCATATTGGCAAGAGTAAGATGCTTCCTGTTCCCCTGTATTGAAGCCGCTCGCAGACAGTGTGCGCACTGCAATCGCCTGCACATCCGCTGCGGAAAGGTTCGTCAGGTTCGCGGATTGCACAAAGCCGCGCATCGGCTGGGCATTCGCCGCGTTCCATTCCACATATGTCCATGTTCCCATCGTCGCTAAGCGGGTCACTTCCGTATTCGCAGGAATCGCCGAGATCGCCGCGGCGGAGAACAGCGGGTCATCCGTCAAGTTGCTTGAAACCTTCGTCCACACCTTCGCTTGACTAAACTGCATATCGCTGACATTCGCGTTCTTCGGCAGTGCGCTTTCCTGAATCCAGCCGATGCGCATGTGATCGCTGGTAATATCGTACTGAAGCATAATCCAGCCATTTTCCCTGCCGAACACCTGAATCCAGTCGTTTGTGGATACCGCCGCCTTGCCATTGCCGCCGCGGAAGTAGTTTTCGCCGGGTCCAGAATAGACGGCGTATTTCTTGTTTGACGTGAACTTGATGTTCTGCGGCTGGGGCAGGCTGTATTCGCCCGCCGACTGCGGAATATCCGGCGGCAGTGACAGCTGCGCCCGCGCCTTTTCCGGCGTCATCGGGATGTTGTCCAGCGAAAACTCCGCGAACGATGTCGGCGGCGTTACGCCCTCCACCGTGGTTCGGGTCGATTTGCTTCCGCCGTCGGTGTATACAATCTTCAAGTACTCGATTTTGTTCTCATAGGGATAAATCCCCATCGAAACGCCGTCTTTTTCCCAGCCGATTTCCGTCACATACCAGTCATTGTTTTTCTTCGTCACGGTAATGTCGAAAACGGGATTGTAGCTGCTCTTATCGTTGTAATAAAGGTAATAGATGCCGTATGCTTCGGTGTAAACTGTCGGAATCCATTCTCCCTGTTTCACAACGCCGCTGGATTGCTTTTTGAGCACCCATTTGCCCGATGCGTTTTTCTCAAAGATGCACAGAACATTCTTCTTTTCGCTGTGCATGAGGACAAATGCCGCCGAAAACCCGTGTTCGTCATACCAGCCGCACGCATCGTAACCATCCTCCGTCAGTTGGCTTCCATAATTCACGCGTCCGATTTCATACGACGACCACGCCGAGCCGTTCAGAATTTGCTTGATGCCATCGGGCAGCGTCGCGGCGTTTCCCGAATCCGCACTGGCAACCGACAACATCATCAGCATTACCATCCCCAAGACCATCAGCAAATTCTTTTTCATGGCAAATCCTCCATTTCCGTTTTGCCGTTTCATCCATATCAACGATTCACTTTCCACCTTTCTTCCAGCCAATCAAATTTTTTCGTTTTTCTTCGCGAAAAAGGCACTTTTCTGCCGTAATTCACGAAAAATTTTCCCCTTAGTCAAACATTCCCGGTGGAAAATACGTCTAAAGTGTTGTACAATGAAAGCACCTGTTATTGTGCGCGGAAGGGAGGTGGTCGGCGTGTGGAAACGGCTGATGAGCGTGCTGCTCGTCGTGTTGTTGTGCTGCCCGATTTTCGCCGTCCGCGCGGAAGAAATCACGGCGAATGGACGCGTCAACCGCGCGCTGCTCGTGGGCTGCGACCGCTTCCTCACCCAGACCGACACCACCCCTTCCTCCCGCAATAATGTGCTGCGCATGGCGGATGCCCTCTCCGGCGGCACGCTTAACATGCAGACCCTCGTCACCCGCGAAGACGGGCTGCCTTCCTCCGCCGCGCTTGTCGCCCTCATTCGCGAAACATTCGCCGATGCGGACGCGGACGACGTCAGCTACTTCTACATCAGCACCCACGGGCTGTGGAACACGGCCGTGAACGGGCTGATGACGCTCCTGCTCTCCGACGGTGAATCCGAGGAGGGCATTACGGCGTATGAGCTGCGCCGCGTGTTCGACACGATTCCCGGCAAAAAGGTGCTGCTGCTGGACGCATGCCACTCCGGCGCAATGATTGGCAAAGGCGTGGAGAAGTCGTTCGAGAACCTGTTTGCGGGCGATAATTACTATGTCGTCTGCTCTTCCGGCGGCGAGGAAGAAAGCTGGTACTGGTCGGGCGAAGTCGGCGGCGAGCGGCTGGCGGGCGCGGGGTACTTCTCCGGCGCGCTGGCGGATGCGCTCTCCCGCACGGGCAGCTTCGGCGCGGATGAGAATCGCGACGGCGTCATCACCCTGACCGAGCTTCGCCGCCGCCTGCTGCAAAGCCACGGCGCGTCCACCGTCCGAACCTATCCGGAGGACAGCGATTTTGCCCTCTTCTCTTACGACCTGTCTGCCGTCAGCAGCCGCCGGCGCGAGACAAGCATCGAGGGCATCACCTTCAGCGGCGATACGCTCTCCGCTGATGCGCCCGTAATTGATTTTTCCTTCAACGTTGTCCGCACGGCGCAGGTTGCCTATCAGCTGGTCTATCGCCGTCAAGGCATCTGGGATTTCGACCAATCTACGCTGATTTACGACAACAACGGCGATTTCGGCAGCTACGCCATTGCCGGACGAACCCTATCCCCCGGCTTGAAGGAGCGCTCCATCACCCTGAACACTGCCGATGCGCAGTCCTCCGGCTATGTCCTCTTGCAGATTCTGGTGATTGAAAAGGGTCTGCCGAGCGTCGTCTGGTCGAAAGTCCTCTGCGTTCCGCCAACAACGGGCGACCCGGAACTGCGTGTGCATGTGCAGGACACATTCTGCCCCGAAGGCGGCGAAGAACTGACCTTTGTGGTGTATCACGGCGTTCCATGCGAACTGACGGTGACGATTGAGGATGAAGCCGGCCAGACGGTGCGGCGATTGTCGTCACGGCAGGCATCACGCCCGGAGCAGCTGAGTGCACCGGGGTCGACGTTCTGCTGGAATGGGACGGATTCGCAGGGAAAGCTGGTGAATGCGGGTCTGTATCGAGTGCGCGTGAAGGCGTATGTTGGGACAGAACGGTATGAGGTGGAGAGCGGATGGATTTCACTCACGGAAATGGTTGGATAAAAAAAGGATAAACACGCGGGCAAAGCATGGAGAGGAAGCCAACTCAATCGCGCGAAAGGGTCAAGAATCCGGATGATGATATAATGGAAGCAAACAGGGCGGAAAGCCCGGAGCAACAGAGGAGGAGAAACGGATGAAACGGCTGCTGGGACTGCTGTTGGCGGCGATGGTGATGATGGGGGGAATTTCGTGCGCGGTTGCGGAGAACGCGAACCCTCTTGTGTCAGATTGGCTGACCGAACTGAAAAGCAAACGGCTGATTCAGATTGTGGAGGACGAAATCGGCGAGGGCTGGACGCTCTATCAGCCGAACGGACGGGAGGAAGAGGAAAACTTCTCATCCGCAGCAAATTTGAAGGAAATGCGATTTCTCCCGGTGGTTGCGCAGAAGGGTAATCAGTTGCGGCTGCTGATTTTGAGGCGGCAGGGCGACCTGTGGAAAGTAAGCGAGCAGAACGACCGCGCTTTGATGCGGGACGGATGGACGTTGCAAAACTTTTCTGCTATAGGCTACGGAAATTCTGACAGTGCAGATGTTTATTTTTACTTTTCGGATGAAAATCAGCAAAGCTGGGAGCTGGTAATGGAATTGGGAGATGCAAATGTGTCATACTTTAGCCTGATTTATAATGCAGAAGGTTATGGAATAACAGAAATTATTATGAGCTATGATTGCGGAATGAAATTCCAAGTGGATGCGCCGGGCTATTTGCAGCTCAGCTATGAGGTAGACCCTGTTGAAGAATATTCTTGCCGTGTAGAAGATTTTGATTTGGCAACTTGTCCGCTGTCAATGCAGGAACTCCTTGTTCCAGCGGTCGTTTCCTGTGGTGCGGCAGGGGCGGAACTGTATATCGCATTACAGCAGAACATCCAGCCGATTTTTGTGCTGGCTGATGGTGAAGCGATTGAAGCGATTCCACAGAGATGGCAACGGGACTGGGTAATTGTCTGCTATCGTGGAAATTATCTGTTTATGAAGACGGAAAACTGTAAAATGGAAGAATGAATATAGCAGAGAGTATAGAAGGCGGCTACAGGCACAAGACCTGTAGCCGCCTTTGCGTTGTTATGTTTCATTTTGCAATGCGCTGGCGGGATAGGCGACCAGCCAGTCGGGAATGGAAATATCCAAGAAGGTGGCATTCGTCTTTGCAGCTTCGGTAAGAACATCGTTTAGGATGGTGTCGAGATTGAAACAGGTGATGTCAGTGCTTTCGCGGTAAAAAACCCTTTGACTGATGCCACCGTTATAGTTGGTAGACACATCAACATAGATGCTGCGCAGGGGAGCTTCAATGTACACCCGGCATCCGTTCGCGTCGGTAAAAGTCAGCAAAGTAAGATACCAGTGCAGAGCAGCTTTGTCATCCCACTCTCGCTGAAACGTCAGGACGGCGCGTGGTACTCCGTTGCGCTCATCCTCTTCAGAGCTATAGTAGAGCTGAACTTCCGCATATCTTTCTCCGTAAAGGTGTGGTGCAATGCTGATATTCAGCAGCACAGAACTGGAGCGCGTTGTAATTTGCCAATGACCGTTGACCTTTCCCAGCATCAGCAGCTCCGGATTGCCATTCGGCGGAGTAACAATCACTGCGCATTCCGCCTGATTGTTTTCATCACAGCCTTCAAGGGTAGTAATCAGGGGAAGCAGTTCCTCCTTCGTCGAAGCATAGGACGAAATGACCTCGTCCGCCAGCAAGGCTTCGTAGATTTCATCAGGAACGGTTATGAACTGTGCCAGCGCATGGATGGGCAAGAGACAAAGAAGCACCAGCAGGAGAAACGCACGTTTCATAGAAATTCCCTCCTGTTTTTATGTACATTATAGGCGGACAAAAGATAGAAGTCAAGATGTTAGGTGGAATCTTGCAAAAATTCCTTTGGATAGCTTTCGGTACAATAGGAAGCAACCGGGCGGCTTGGCGAGGGCTGACCTGCCCGGTTTTTTGCTTCCCTTTTCCGCCGGATGATGATATAATGGAAGCAAGCAGGGCGGAAAGCCCGAAGCAGTGAAGGAGGAGAAACGGATGAAACGGCTGCTGGGACTGCTGATGGCGGTGATGGTGATGATGGGGGGAATGGCAGGTGCGCAAGCATCTACGGATAACGCATCCATGCAGTTGATACGCATGAATCCGTTGGCGTTTCGTAAAGAACCTGTCGAACTTTATAGCGTGACGCACACACCGAACGGAAGTTTTGTGGTCATCTACTTTGCCGAGGGCGAAAAATCGGAATTGCAAGAGATGTGGATGGAACTTTTTGATTCGGTGGGGACATCTCTTCTATCTGCTAAACTTGGGGAATTCGACCCAAACGGTGAACAAATTCCGCATGGGCAAATTATTTTGAAAAAAGACCGCTTTATATGTGAATACTATCCGGACATAACCTCGATGGAAGTATGTACACAAACGGTATACCGTTATACGGGAAAGCGGATTCAGAAACCGACTACAAAAAAGTTGAAATTTGGGGCTGTCCCTTATGCACAGCATGTTGGCGATTATATGGTTGAAAAGCAAGCGCATTCGGAGGATGAAACGCCATTTCGCACGGTGAAAATCACACATATTGCAAGCGGGAAAAGCAAAAAACTGATGATATATGATTGGTCATTTTGCGCTTTTCCTGATCAAGATGGTAACTTGCTGATTGCACAGCAAAATGAAAAGGGAAATCTGGAAATAAGAAGCTACAATGCAGCGATGCAAGAAAGTATTGTTGAGTTAAGCGGTGATTTTCTTCAGAATGAAAATGTTCGAGATGCTGCTTGCATCGGTCAAACGGCATACATGAGAATCCGTTTAACAAATGAAAAATCGGAAATCCTTCTCTATGATATAACGCAGCAAAAAATAACCGACAGCCAGACATTGCATACAGCAAATGATAACAGTTATATTGCTGAAATCAAGGCTGCTGGCGCTGTCTTGCTGTCGGTAGATGGCTACTGGAATAGAGAACTGCAACGGCAGAAGTATCAAATCAACCTGCTAAATGAGCATTTTGAGACTTCAAGGCTACCGTTGCAGCATGAATCATGCCTTTACATATTCACCGATGTGGAACAAGCGGATGTTACAACCATCGAAATGGATGAGAAATCTCATTCCTATTTTGTATGTAGTTATAGCATTAGCGCAGGCGAATAAACTTCGACCAGCCCCAATAGTTCCAAATCCGTTGCTTTGCAGGGCGGTCCCGTTTCCCTCACAACCACATTCATCACATCCATCCCTCCTTCCTTATCTTGAAAAGAAATACATCCGTTCTCAAAACGTTCGTTCTTGCGACCGAATGTTCCCTTTCGACGCGAGGGACATAACCGTTCTGTTATTTTGTCAAGCGAATTTTCGACCAATTAGGTATATCCATCATTTCCGACAATTTCGTAGTACTTCTTTTGTCCAAAACAGTAAACATATGTTCGTATTAAATGTAACAAAATCTATGTGCAACTTCCCTTTTCCGCCGGATGATGATATAATGGAAGCAAACAGGGCGGAAAGCCCGAAGCAATGAAGGAGGAGAAACGGATGAAACGGCTGCTGGGACTGCTGATGGCGGTGATGATGGTGATGGGGGGAATGGCAAGTAGTGCGGAAACGGCACAACAGGAGGCAAGAAAAGAGCTACTGTTTAAGCATCAGCCTGATCAGATTGGGATTGTTACGCCGCTTCCCGATGGTAGACTGTTTGTTGAATCATTTGTGGAGGACACAGAAACGTCGGCATACCACTACATTGAGCTGTTTGCTCAAGACGGCAGTTTGCTTTGCGCATCAGCAAGTGGATTTACGAACTTGGCAGAACCGTCAACCTATAGGCAAACCGTTCTGACAGCGGATTCGATTCAGTATGAATATTATCGTGACTTGGAATTGGATACCAATTACACCAGCGTACCTGATTTGGTGCGTGGGCGCTTCGTTTCGTCCGAATTGCAAACCTCGAACGACGCGAAGAAATACTATGCGGAAAATTGCATGCCGTTCGTCTGGAAGCAATATCCGTTTACGGGCAACGGGAAAATTCCGTTTTCGCTGACGAACGTCCAGACGGGAAAGACCGTGAGCGGCGCAACGGAATACGGCGCTCATGCCATTTGCACCGATGCGGCACAGCATTTCTATCTGATTGATGTGGACGGGGACACGCTGCAAGTTCGGCAGTATGATGCACAGTGCAAGCTGGCGCAGACCCTGCATTTTACGGATTTGCCGGGGACGCCGGGGTCAGCTGCCTGCGACGGAACGATCCTCTATCTGACGTTGTGTGCGCAGGAGACGGAAACCCTTGCCGTGATTGACCTGCCGACGGACAGCGTGACGCGCATGGCGGCAATGCAGTACCCAGCGGGCATCACGGCAAGCAGCGTCTTGTATGCTGCGGACGACAAACTCTTTGCAGCGGGCATTGCGCCGGATGGAACGGGCTGCCTGTGGGCGGTTAACCCGGATGGAAGCTGCGCGGAGACAGTCAGCCTGCCGGACGAAACGCTCTGGGTGGCGCCGCAGATGCAGGAGGGGCGCGTGGTGGCGCTGTCCCACAGTGCGGACGGGCGAATCTGGCGCGAGGAATATCAGCTGGCGGAAGCGGCGCAGGAAATCCCCCAGACCGAGAGTGCGGACGACACGAACTTCTACACCTACACCGATGCGTCCGGGAACACCTACGACCTGTTTGAAATCGTCAAGTGGCAGGAGGACGAGAACCACCATGTCACGGCGGTGACGGGGCGCTTCGAGCGGGTTGTGACGGAGGATGACTGCGAAACGGGCGCATATGCGGATGACGGGCAGACGGTGACGTTCCCGCTGGCGGCGGACTTTTCCGCCATGATGCTGGGCAGCATGACGGACGCGGACATGCAGCTTGTTCCCGTGACGGACTTGCGGGCGTGGTACATCAGCGCGTATCTGGATGACACAGCGCCCGAAAGCGGCGAAATTGTTTTCCAGCATGATGCTTCGCAGGAGAGTGAGACGTTCGACTTCTGGTTCATTACGGTGCAGATTAGGTTAAATGATGCGGGTGAAATAGCATACATGGAATATGTGTATGTTCCGTGGGCGTAATTACAAGTGGGGCAATGACGTAAATGATGCGTCATTGCCCCTTTTGCTAGTTAATCATGCTTTACATACTTGGACCATCCCCAATACTTCCAACGACCAGCTTTCATTTCGGTCAAGTTCGGACCGGAATCATTAGCAACACCATCGTTATATTTAGTCGCAATGTTAGAGTGAGAACTGCAAGACTGGTAAACCGCGTGTTTCAGTTCTCCGCGAAGAAGAACTTTGCCTGCGTATACACCCATGTGCGATTTCTTTGTGGAATCATCGCTACTCTGCTGAAACACCTCCATGCCGACTTTAAGGTCATCATAACTGGAAATCTTTCCCTTTTCAGAAAGATACCCGTTATATTCGGTGGTGCATCCATGAGCGCCTTGGTCACTGCGCTCTTTGTATGGATACCACGCGCAGTCGATGAGTTTCTTGCTTGCGTTGTATCCAGAACCATACTTCCAGCCAGAATTGCAGTAGCTTTCGAGATTCTGAATGTACTCCGTAACGGTGAGATTAGCGGTTGTAACCGATCCGGAAGCCGTTTCGCAGTTTTCCGGGTCAAGGTGAGTACCCAGAATGCTTTCGAGGGCGGTCAAACTGTTCTTTCCGAAAAGACCGTCCGCAGTCAGATTGTTTGCCTCCTGAAATTTCTTAACTGCGGCAAGCGTGTTGTTGCCATACTTGCCATCTGCCCCTTGCGTATCGTAACCCAAATCGGTCAATGCACTCTGAAGCAGCTTAACTTGGGAATGAGTCGTGCTGGTATCCTTTCGAAAATACCCATTCCCCTGATGAATGTTGTAAAGTTTTACCTTGCTGTTGTAACCAGAGCCAGTAATTTCAACTGCCATAATAGATTATCCTCCTTAAAATTTCAATGTGCTTTATTTTTACGGGCAATTTGCTTGCGGAGGGAGGCCTAGTCTCCCTCACAACCACATTCATCACATCCATCCCTCCTTTCGTTTCTTGAAAAGGAACACATCCGTTCTCAAAACGTCCGTTCTTGCGACCGAATGTTCCCTTTCGACGCGAAGAATATAATCGTTCTGTTATTTTATCAAGCGAATTTTCGACCAATTAGGTATATTCATCATTTCCGACAATTTCGTAGTACTTCTTTTGTCCAAAACAGTAAACATATGTTCGTATTAAATGTAACAAAATCTATGTGCAACTTCCCTTTTCCGCCGGATGATGATATAATGGAAGCAAACAGGGCGGAAAGCCCGAAGCAATGAAGGAGGAGAAACGGATGAAACGGCTGCTGGGACTGCTGATGGCGGTGATGATGGTGCTGTTCAGCACGACCGCTTTTGCGGCAAATTATTGGACGAAAACGTGGGCGCAAGGGGAATATACGATTACGCTGACGCCGGAGGATGAAGCCGCGATTGCCGACCTGCGGCAGAAGATGGACGAAGGGTCTGTCGGGACGTCGCTGCGGGCGAGCATTGATAATCATCCGCTGAGTGAGGCATTTGAGGATTTTCTGTTGGGTCGGCGTCAGATGGCGCATAGCACCTATGATGATATTGGCTATTATTCATGGGTTGTGGCAATGCCGGATGAAAACGCAGTTCCGCAGGAAAAGGTGTTCCAGCTGGCAGTGATGGCGATTCATGAGCAGTTCGATGTATCGTGGGATACGCTGGCGGAATATTATCCGGAGTTCCAGTTCAAGATTGCTTTCCCGGAAAGCGACAACCCGATTGCAGTGTGGGAGCTGATTTTCTGCAAGTATAAAGAGAGTCCCACGGTCAGTGAAGTTTATTACGAGGTAGGAATCTACGCAGAGGATGGAAGCATCTGGGGCGTAGATGCTTCCATCCCGAGAGGATAAGAGCGGGTGGCAGGATTGTGGAAGGCAGTCCTGTCACTTTTTCCTTAGTGTAAGATAAGCCGCAGAAACCCAACCTGTGCCTTTTGTTGAAGTTACACGATACCAGTTTGCAACCGAGGTGTCCAAAATTATAACATAACTATTAGAAGGAAGAAGACCGATTTTGGCGGCACTGGTGGAAGGAAGAACACGGAGATAAACGCCCTGAGAATCGCTAACATATGCATTGCTGTCTAACGAACTTCCACCACCGCTAATATAACGTGCGCAGACATAGCCAGAGTAGCCACCGTGAGGCATATACAGCCACTGTCGTTGCTCATCAACTGTTCCTACACCAGTAAATGTGTAGAATGTCTTGACTTCACCTGCTTCAAGGTGATGCAAGTCACTACTGCTTGCACGGGGACTGGTTCTGATAGTCACATAACTGGTAACTTCATCAGTGGTGGTGCCAGTGAATTCAACACCCAAAACTAACTTCGCTTCCGTTCCGCCGCTGGTATTATCCACTGCAATGAAATCGGAGCGAACCCAGCCATTCGTACGGTTCTGCGAGTCCTGAACGCGATACCAAGTGTAACCGCCGGCGGTACTCACTTCCAGAATGGTGACCTTTTCACCGTTGTAAAGTTTATAACTCAGCAGGCTGCCGTTTGCACTGCTGCGTACATTCAGCCCACTTGCATTGACAGCGACCATTCCCGATTTCCCAATAAGGTCAGAGGAAGAAGAACTACCGCCGCCGCTGGTATTATCCACTGCAATGAAATCGGAGCGAACCCAGCCATTCGTACGGTTCTGCGAGTCCTGAACGCGATACCAAGTGTAACCGCCGGCGGTACTCACTTCCAGAATGGTGACCTTTTCACCGTTGTAAAGTTTATAACTCAGCAGGCTGCCGTTTGCACTGCTGCGTACATTCAGCCCACTTGCATTGACAGCGACCATTCCCGATTTTCCAACAAGGTCAGAGGAAGAAGAACTACCGCCGCCGCTGCTGTTGCCGCCGGAAGAACTACTGCCGCTGCTCTTCTTGTTGACGTAATCAGCCTTAATCCAGCCGACCTTTTTGCCGGAGGGCTGAATCTTCACCCAGTTGGACGAGACGTCCTGAACCGTTGCGGTTGCGGGAGAACTAAGCGTGTAGAGGACGGTACTGCCGTTAGCAGAATTGCGAACATTGACGTTCGTTGCATTCACTTCCACCGTGTCGGATGCGACGGCAACGAAGGACTTCATGACATAACCAGTACCATAGGTGCTGTAAGTCGTCTGATACCAGCTGTCATTGCCGCTGACTGCCGAAACACTAAGCACAGTGCCAGTGGGAATCGACGTGATAACAGTGCCGCTCGTGGAAGCCTTCTTTCTGAATTTCAGCTTGCCACCAAGAACAATACCATTTGCCATAAGGGAAAACATCTCCTTTGTTTTTATGTTCAGTGAGTATAGGGTGTCATTTATCTGGGCGGGGAACGATTCGCTATGAAGAGATGGCGATTCATTTTCTGCCCTCCTTTCGTTTCTTGAAAAGGAACACATCCGTTCTCAAAACGTTCGTTCTTGCGACCGGATGTTCCCTTTCGACGTGAAGCATATCACCATCCGGTTATTTTGTCAAGCGAATTTTCGGCCAATTAGGTATATTCGTCACTTCCGACAATTTTGCCGGACTTCTTTTGTCCAAAACAGTAAACATATGTTCGCATATGCGCAAGAACGAGATGCTCAAGGAAACCAGCAGTCCAGCACGGGCGTTTTTTCCGCCGGAAGGGGCTTGCTAACAGCAACATCATGACATATAATAAGAAGAAAGCAAACGATAAAGGAGGAATTTCCCCGTGATCCGCATTGAGCTGGACGTGATGCTTGCTCGCCGCAAAATGACCCTGACAGAACTGTCGAGGCGACTCGACATTGCGCTGCCGAACCTCTCCATCCTCAAAAACGGTCACGCGAAGGCAATTCGCATGGCGCTGCTCGATGCGCTCTGCCGCGAACTGGACTGTCAGCCGGGCGAACTGCTGGTGTGGGAACCGGACGACGCGGCGGAAAAGGAATAATCATCCATAGAAAAAAGGGCTGATCTCATCCGTTCATGCGGAAAAGACCAGCCCTGTTTTTGTCGTTCGGGGATGCTGCTATCCGGTGCCGCAAAAAAGGCGTCAACAAATACACCTCCGCGAGGGTCGCGGAGAAAATCAGCGGTCAGGACTGCTTGGGCGTATGACCAGCAAGGTAGAAGCGCACAAGCTCTTCCAGAATTTCGTCGCGTTCCAGTCGGCAAATCATGCTGCGGGCAGAATTGTAGCTGGTGATATACGTCGGATCGCCGGAAATAATATAGCCGACGAGCTGAGTAATCGGGTCATAGCCCTTGGTCTGCAGGGCGTTGTAGACATACAGCAGGATGTCCTGCGCTTCATTGCCGGATTCCTGAATGGGGTGCAGCTTGGTGGTTTCAAATTGACTCACAGCGAAGCCTCCTTCCTGCGGCGGCGTATCATCGGGCGGACGATGTGCCATCGCATTTCATCATCTATTATACACAACAAAGCGCGGAAAGAAAAGTCCTTTTTCTGTGTTTTTGATGAGAATCAGATGAAGATTTTCTGCGGTGGCTTTTCTTTCCTCCCCGGCTATGCTATAATGGAGACGTAACATTCCCTTGGAGGGAGGATGCGTATGCAGATTCTGGATATTATCACCAAGAAGAAACTCGGTCAGCCGCTGACACGCGAGGAAATTACCTTTTTCGCGCGCGGGGCGGCGGACAAGACCATTCCGGATTATCAGCTGGCGGCGCTGCTGATGGCGATTCGCTTGAACGGCATGACCGCGCAGGAAACCACTGACCTGACGCTTGCCATGCGCGACAGCGGCGACGTGTGCGACCTGTCTGCGATTCCGGGCAAGAAGATTGACAAGCACTCCACCGGCGGCGTGGGCGATACGACGACGCTGATTCTGGCGCCGCTGGTGGCGGCGTGCGGCGTGCCGGTGGCGAAGATGAGCGGGCGCGGGCTGGGGCACACCGGCGGTACGCTGGATAAGCTCGAATCCATCCCCGGTCTGTCCGTGGAGGAGACAGAAGAGCGGTTCATCCGGCAGGTGCAGGAAATCGGTCTTGCGGTCATCGGGCAGACGGCGGCGCTCGCCCCGGCAGATAAGACGCTCTATGCTCTGCGTGATGTAACATCCACCGTTGATTCGCTGCCGCTGATTGCCGCGTCCATCATGAGCAAGAAACTCGCGTCGGGCGCGGATGGCATTGTGCTGGATGTCAAGACAGGTTCGGGTGCGCTGATGGAGACGCTGCCGGACGCGCTGGCGCTGGCGCAGACGATGGTAGACATCGGCAAGCTGGCGGGCAAGCCGGTTGTGGCGGTCATCACGAGCATGGCGCAGCCGCTGGGAACGCACATCGGCAACGCGCTGGAAGTCAAGGACGCCATCGACGTGCTGGCAGGGCGGACGCAGGGCGATTTGCTGGAGATTTCGCTGCTGTTGGGCAGCCACATGCTGGTGCTGGCAGAGAAGGCGAAAACCTTGCCGGAAGCGCGGGCGATGCTGGAAAACGCGCTTTCATCCGGCGCGGGGCTGCGCAAGCTGGCGGAGATGATTGCCGCGCAGGGCGGCGATCCGCGCGTGGTGGAGGATTTGTCGCTTTTGCCGCAGGCGGCGGTCAAGCGTGTGATGCGGGCGGAGACGGTAGGTTATCTAAGCGCGATGGACACGACGGCGCTGGGCATGGCGGCGCAGCGGATGGGTGCTGGCCGCGCGAAGAAGTCGGATATGCTGGATTACTCGGTCGGGTATGTGCTGCATGTGCGGCTGGGGGATGAAGTGACGGAGGATACGCCGCTGGCGACGCTGTATGCGAGGAATGAAGCGGAGGCGGAGGAAGCGGAGAAAGCGATTCGTAAGGCGCTGACGATTGCGAGGAAAAAACCGCAGACGCCGAAACTTTGGGATGCCGTTGTCACGGCGGAGGGAATCACTTATAATAGGTAAGAAAAGAGGATAAACACGCGGAAGGGGCATGAAAGCGAAGTCCACTCAATCGCGCGGAGGGGTCAAGGGGAAAATTTCCCCTTGCGGAGTCCAGAGGCAGCGCCTCTGGTAGGGTTTGGGGCAACGCCCCAACTGTTTCTCGTCAAACCTACTCAAAGGAAGAAGTCAAGCAAAGTCGCGGCAGCGAAGCGTCCCGCGCCCAAACTTCGCGCGTCCTCAGACGCGCCCCCAAGCGGCTCTATCCACCATCTATGCTGTGTCGCGCCAGATGGGCGCGACCACGATGCTGGGCTTGCGACCATAGCTGTTCTTTCCCGCAAGCAGGGGATTTCGCGCCCATGACCGCAGCCCCTGCGCACTTTGGGGCGCGAAAAGTGTATTATTGATGCAGCCGCTTGCGGTTTTGCGACGGAAAGAACGACAGTTGGATGTATTTGATGCTCTTTTACATCCGATGAGACTTGCAAAACAAGGAAATATGATGTAAAATAGCAAATGTAAGGTTGATAAAACGCACAATCGGGTGCGGAAACCAACGAAGTGGAGGAAGAACAATGAATCTTCAGGGGCTGAACAAACAGCAAGTGGAGGAAAGCCGTCAAAAGCACGGCGCGAATACCCTCACGCAAATTCCCCCGGAACCGCTGTGGAAGAAAATTCTTGAGGGCTTCAAAGACCCGATGATTATGATTCTGCTCGTGGCGCTGGTCATCCAAGTGGTGCTGTGCTTCATGGGCGAGGCGCACTGGTATGAGCCGGTCGGCATTCTGATTGCTATCATGATTGCCAACGGCGTGTCTGCCATCAGCGAAAATCAGCAGGAAGGCAAAGCATCCGCACTGAAGGCGGAGGAAGAAGCCAAGGAAGTCGCGAAGGTGCTGCGTGACGGCAAGCTGATGGAAATCCACGTCAGCGAAGTCGTGGTGGGCGATTTGGTGTATTTGCAGGCGGGCGACAAAATCTCCGCAGACGGCGAGATTGTCGAGGGGCTTGTGAAGGTTGACCAGGCGACGCTCAACGGCGAAACCAAGGAAGCGACCAAGACCGTCAACGAAAGCGGCGAAGCCTACAACACCAAGGATCTGCTGAACCGCTGCTATGTCTACCGCGGCACGGTGGTGTGCAGCGGCGAAGCGTACATGGAAGTCAAGGTCGTCGGCGATAAGACGCTGTTTGGCGAATTGGCGCTGGAAGTGCAGGAGGATACGCGTGAAACGCCCCTGCAGGTCAAGCTGGCCAAGCTCGCCAAGCAGATTTCGACCTTCGGCTATATCGGCGCGATTGCCATCGTCGTGGGCGTGTTTGCCCGGACGCTGCTGGGCGGCAATATCCCCAATACCTTTATGGAATGGGTGAACCTGTCCATCGAAGCCATCACCGTGGCGGTAACGATTATCGTCTGCGCTGTGCCGGAAGGGCTGCCGATGCTCACCAGCATCCTGCTGAGCTATCAGAGTATGCGCATGGCGAAGGACAACGTGCTGGTGCACAAAATCAACGGTTTGGAAACTGCCGGCTCGCTGTCGCTGCTTTTCTCCGACAAGACCGGCACGATTACCGAGGGCAAGCTGAGCGTCGTGGAAGTCGCGACGGGCAACGTGCGCAAGTTCTCCTCGATGAAGGAGCTTCCCCTGCCGCTCAAGGACGAAGTGACGATCGGCATCGGTCTGAACAACTCGTCCTCCTACTCCAACGGCAGCATCATCGGCGGCAACTCTACCGACCGCGCGCTGATGTCCTTCCTGGTTGACGCGGGCGTGGATGCAAACGTGGCGCGTGAGGATGTGCGCAACTTCAACGCCTTTGACTCCGCGAAGAAGTATTCGACCGTCACCATCAACCATAATGGCAAGGTTGTTACCTACATCAAGGGCGCGCCGGAACGCATTATTGCCCGCTGCCAGACGTATCTGGATGAAAACGGCGCGGTGAAGCCCCTGACCGAGCGCAATTTCCTCATGACGTACATGGACGAACAGGCGGGACGCTCGATGCGTCTGCTGGGCGTGGCGAAGTGCGACGGCGATACGGCGGACGGCGACAGCCTGACGCTGGTGTGCGTGCTGGCAATTCGCGACAACGTGCGCAAGGAAGCGGTTGACGCCATCCGCGAAGTGCAGGAGGCGGGCATTCAGGTCGTGATGGTTACGGGCGACCGCAAGGAAACCGCCGTCGCCATCGCGAAGGAAGCGGGTCTGCTCAAGCATAATACCGACGTCGCCCTGACGAGCGCGGAGCTGGCGGAACTGAGCGACGACGAACTCAAGAAGGTGCTGCCGAATCTGCGCGTGGTGTCCCGTGCGCTGCCGACGGACAAGAGCCGTCTGGTGCGCTGCGCACAGGAACTGAATCTGGTTGTCGGCATGACCGGCGACGGCGTGAACGACTCGCCCGCGCTGAAGAAGGCGGACGTTGGCTTCGCGATGGGTTCGGGCACGGAAGTCGCGAAGGAAGCGGGCGATATCACCATCCTTGACGACAACTTCCTGTCCATCGAAAAGGCAATCCTGTACGGCCGCACGATGTTCAAGTCCATCCGCAAGTTCCTCATCTTCCAGCTGACGGTCAACGTCGCGGCGGTGCTGACTTGCTTCCTCGCGCCCCTGTTCGGTGAAAACGAAATCCTGACGGTTATCCAGCTGCTGGTCGTCAATCTGGCGATGGACACGCTGGCGGCAATCGCCTTCGGCAGCGAACCCGCGCTGATGGAATACATGAAGGAAAAGCCCATTGCGCGTGACGCGTCGATTGTGACGGGCAAGATGATGTCGCAGGTCGTTGTCAGCGGCCTGTACATCACAGCGATGTGCCTGTGCATCCGCTTTGTGCCGGCGCTGCAGCATCTGCTGGGCGCGTGGAGCACGGGCGTGCTGGACACGACGCTGCTGAACTCCGCGGTGTTTGCGACGTTCATGATGGCCATCAGCTTCAATGGCTTCAATGCCCGCACGGAGCACACGAACCCGTTTGAGCATCTGGAGCGGAACAAAAACTTCCTGCTGGTCATCGGCGCGCTGCTGGTGCTGCAATTCCTGTTCGTTACCTTCGGCGGCGCGGTGCTGAGCGTTGAGCCGCTGAGCTGGACGGCATGGCTGGTCTGCCTGCTGATTGCGTTCCTGATTATCCCGATTGATATCATTCGCAAGGCGATTACTTCTAAGAAGAAGTAATACTATTTCCAGATTCGACTGCGCCATCTGCTTGCGCCTTTTCCCTTCTGGCGTCCGCTCATTCCACTTAGCGTAGCGCTGCTACGCTGCGTTTCATTCACGTTAGCCAGAATGAAAAATTCGCGGCGCATCTTGGCGCATTCTTATCTGGAAATAGTATAATACGAAATTACGAACGATAAAAATCAAGCTGCACATAAGACAACTGTGTAAATGCGCACCGCTCAAGGGTGTAACTCCCCAGCAGGGGCAACATCCCTGCTGGGGGGTGGGGCAAAGCCATGGATTCTTACTTCTGCATCATTATTAAGGGAGGGAATAGCATGTCTGTGAATCTGCAAAAGGGACAGAAAATTTCGCTCGTGAAGCCGGGTGAGCCGGGGCTCAAGCGAATCATGGTCGGTCTGGGCTGGGACGAGGTCGAGCAGAAGCGCGGCTGGTTCGCGCCCAAGCCGCAGGACATTGACTGCGACGCATCGGTCATCCTGTGCGGCGCGGATGGGCGCATCATCAGCAATGACATCAAGACCTGCTGCGTCTATTTCGGCAATCTCGTGCATTCCAGCGGCGCAATCGTCCATCAGGGCGATAACCTGACCGGCGCGGGTGACGGCGACGATGAGCAGATCATGGTCGACTTGCCCAACATCCCCGCGAACATCGACAAGCTGGTGTTCGTCGTCAACATCTACGATGCGAACGTCCGCCATCAGCATTTCGGCCTGATTCGCAATGCCTTCATCCGCCTGGTGGATTTGTCCACGCAGAAGGAAATCTGCCGCTTCAACCTCTCCGATGATTACAGCGGGCGGACGGGTCTTGTTGTGGGCGAAATTTACCGTCACAACGGTGAATGGAAGTTCAACGCCATCGGGCAGGGCGTGACTGAAGCAAGCCGACTGGCGGAATTGGTGCGGCTGTATCAGTAAGCAACACAAAATTACGATAGGAGGAATACTCGCATGGCTGTGAATCTTTCTAAGGGTCAGAAAATCTCTCTGGACAAGGGCATGACACTGGCGCTGGTTGGCCTGGGCTGGGACACGAACCGCTACGACGGCGGCGCGGAGTTCGACCTGGATGCTTCCGCGTTCCTGCTGGGCGCGAACGGCAAGGTTCGCAAGGATGAGGACTTCATCTTCTATGGCAACCTGAAGAGCGCGGACGGCAGCGTCACCCACACGGGCGACAACCGCACCGGCGAGGGTGAAGGCGACGACGAAGTGCTCTACATTGACTTCACGAAAGTTCCGGCGGACGTGGAACGCATCGCCATCACCGTGACCATCTACGAGGCGCAGGAGCGCGGACAGAACTTCGGTCAGGTGTCGAACGCCTATGTGCGTCTGGCGCGCCGTTCCAGCGAGAACGATAGTGTCGGCACGGAAGAACTGCGCTATGACCTTGGCGAGGATTTCTCCGTGGAGACGGCGCTGGTGGTGTGCGAACTGTACCGCAGCGGCGCGACGTGGAAGTTCAACGCCGTCGGCGCGGGCTATCAGGGCGGCCTGTACGCGCTGTGCAAGGCGTACGGCGTGAACGTGTAAGCGCAGCTTGTTTTGCACGAAAAAAATCAACATAGGAAGGGGCAAAGTGGAACGGGCGGCGCGTCTGTCTCCGCTTTGCCTTTTTTGATGGAGAAGGCGTTTCCGGCGGGTGAATCACCCTTTGAGTGAATCATTCTTCGGGCGCGGCCGCACAGGAGGAGCAACATGGCCTATGCAGAGCGAATCCATCCGCCGCTCAGTCGAAATATGCTGACGGAGGAGTTGAACCGCATCCGCCCGGCGCTGTCGCGGGACAGTCTGCCGGACATGCGGGAGAGCGTGATGCCCGCGCTGTCCGATCGGCTGCTGAATGCGCCGGAGGCAACGAGCGTGCCGCAGCATCATCAGGCGCAGCAGATACCGCCGCGGCCGCCGATGCCGGAGCATCCGACGATGCGCATGGTGCAGCCGCCGATGCCGAATCGGACGCCTGCGCCGACGCTGCAAGTGTCCAGTCAGCCGATGCAGCCGACCGTGCAGCCGACTCCGCGCCGGATGCCGCCGATGCTTATGCCCGTTGCGCGCGGGCAGAAAACGGCGCTGCGTTTGCAGGAGAGCGGGTGTACGCGGATTCGGTTCGGTTTCGGGTGGCATGCGAACGATTCCCGATGCGATGTGGATGCGTCGGCGTTTTTGCTGGGCGAAAGCGGGCGTGTGCTGTCTGATGAAGGGTTTGTGTTCTACGGACAGCAGGCGTCAAGCGACGGCAGTGTCCGCTTTCAGCCAAGCGGCGCGGACGACCGGGAGACGATTACTGTTGATACTGCGCGAATTGACCCGCGAATCCGCAAAATCGTTTTTGTGCTGACGATTGACGAAGCGCTGACGCAGAAACTGCACTTCGGAATGCTGCAAAACGTGTATCTGCGCATTCTGGACGACCGCGACGGGCGGGAAATCCTCAGCTATCCGCTGGGAAACGCGTTCGAGAACGTGACCAGCATGACGCTGGGCGAACTCTATCTGCATCAGGGACAGTGGAAATTCAACCCCGTCGGCAACGGCGTTCATATGGATTTGGCGGGGCAGTGCGCACTGTACGGCGTGACGCTCGCGTGAGGAGGAACAGCGGATGATTCGATTTGAGACAGTCAATGAGCTGGCGCTGAAGGTGACGTGTCAGGGCGGCGGCGTGCTGTATACAAAGGCAGGCGCGTTTATCGCGGGGGAGAGCGCTGGCGGGAAGAACTATACGTTTGAGAAGGTTCTGTTTGGCCCGCAGCAGGGGCTGCTGCAGGCGGCGTTCGGTGCGCTGACCCGGCGCATGGCGGGCGAAAATCTGCTGCTGATGAAGGTGAATTTCGGCGGCGATTCGCAGACGTACTACGCGAACGCGGGACAGCATGTGACAGCCTATCAGCTGGCGCGCGGCGAAGTGCTGTCTGTGGAGGCAGAAAACATCCTCGCGTTCACGGGCGACTGCGACTACAACGTGCGCTTCCTGGGCATGGGCGTGGTGTCGCAGAAGGGCATCGCGACCTCGACATTGACCGGGCGTGGCGACAGCGCGTATGTGGCGGTGCTCTCTGACGGCAACCCGCTGGTGATGAACAATCGCAAGTCCCGCGCGACGATTTCCGTTGACCCGGATGCGGTTATCTGCTGGATGGGGCAGGAAGGCAACAACTGCGACCCGCAGATTCGCACGGACATCAACTGGAAAACGCTCATCGGGCAGGCATCTGGCGAATCCTATGCCTACGAGTGGGGCGGCAACCAGCCTGTGACGGTGATTGTGCAGCCGTCGGAAAGAAAGGGCGGAATCAGGCTGGCGGTTGACTGATACTATTTCCAGATTCACCTGCGCCATCTGCTTGCGCCTTTTCCCTTCTGGCGTCCGCTCATTCCACTTAGCGTAGCGCTGCTACGCTGCGTTTCATTCACGTTAGCCAGAATGAAAAATTCGCGGCGCATCTTGGCGCATTCTTATCTGGAAATAGTATGACGCATTATTTCCATTCTTTCGGGAATTTCTCTCTCCCTCTGCCCGTTATATAGGCAAAGGGAGGTTTTTCTATGAAGAAACGCATTTTCGCGCTGCTGCTGGCGGCAATGCTTCCGCTGGGCGCGGCAATCGCTGATGAACCGCTCACCGACGGCACGGTGCTGGTCGATTGGGTGGATGGACAGGAGGCCTATACCGCCATCTGTTCCGGCGAACTCACCCTGCGCTATGACGCCGACACGAATACATACGCCACGGCAGATGGATTCATCTGGAAAACGGAGGGGGCACTGCCCTTCGCGACGTATCAGCCGCTGCTGATGCCGCGGACGCGCGAAGAGCTGCTGCAATGCAATGCCATTTATGCGGCGCTGCAAGACGCATCCGGCTTCTGGTCGGAGGAAGTTACGGGCACGGAGGTGCTGCCGGTGTATGCCGCGCCGGACGAAAATTCCTACCGCGCATCAAACGGCAAGGCAAGCGTCTCACTGGCGGGCGGCGCGACGCTTCTGATGCAATATGGCGACTGGTCGCTCGTGCGCTACGAAGTCAACAGCAGCCGGATGCGTATCGGCTGGGTGCATACGAATCAGCTCGGCAGCGCGCCGGTGATGCTCACGGACATTCCCGTGACACTCAAGGATGGCGCGTTCCTGACAGACGACCCCACTACAAGCTGGTATCACACGGCGGAAGGGGACACGCTGACAGACGTGCATCTGCTGGCGCAGTATGACCCGTTCTGGGCCTATGCGCGCGCGACAATGCGGGACGGCACGATGCTGTGGGGCTTCGTGCCGCTGATGAGCGTACAGCTGAACGACACGGTGGATGCGGAAGCGATGGCGAACGTCAGCGGGACGTGGGGCTTCTGCGGCGGCGGGGAGCTGATGGGCTGGGTGTTCACGCTGATGGCGGACGGACAGGGCGTCTGCTACGCGATTTCGGATGAAGCGTCGGAAAGTATGCGCTACTTGACCGAAGGCATCACCGCGGATATGAATCCGGAAAGCGCCGGAATGTTCCAATGGCAGATTGTCGGCGGAACGAATGGGTATGCGCACGACTTCATCCTCAGCAACACCAGCAAGGGGACGTATGTGCGCTATCATGCGGCACTGACGGAGGACGGATACTTGGGCTTCTACCAGTGCGAAGCAGGCGGACATTATCAGCGTATCCCATAATGGACAAATGCAGCAGCCAAATCAGGCAGGCATCCGGCGGAAAACCGGGTGCTTTTTTTGTGCGGAAAAGGGGAGAGAGGAACATTCAGCGATATATATGGAAGTCCGAACGTTCGTCAAAAAAACGGCAAGTCAGCGACATTGAAAGTAGATACACACGGACAAGTGTGAATAAAACTTGACGCAAGAGCAGGAAAATCAACACGTTGCTGAACGCAAAATGCAAAAAGTGCGGATGACAAGGGCAAAAGGGGCAAACACACGCTAAAGTAGGACACACTGGACAGCGTGTATATGCAGAAAGATTGCAAATGCGGGCACAGGGCGGGTTTTGCGGGTCGAGAAAGTGAAAAAAGCTAAAAATTTTCCTGAAAAAACTGCGCAAAACCCCTTGCAATTTTCATGTGTATCTGATATAATCAGAGTGTTGTCTGTACAGGGATGATGTGCTAAGTTGCCGCCAGGCCATGGCGGGTAATTAGCGCGGACCAGCCCGACAATCGGGCGACGGACTCGAAGCGCAGCGGCGACCGCACCTGCAGTGGAAGCCGGACGGCGCCAACGAGACGACATTAGGAGGTAAATCAATGGCCACCCAGAAAATCCGCATCAAGCTCAAGAGCTATGAGCACACCCTGATCGATCAGTCCGCGGAGCGGATTGTCGAGACTGCCAAGCGCACCGGCGCCCGCGTGTCGGGCCCGATTCCGCTCCCCACGGAGAAGGAAATCGTGACCATCCTGCGCGCTACCCACAAGTACAAGGACAGCCGCGAGCAGTTCGAGCGCCGTACCCATAAGCGCCTGATCGACATCATGAACGCCAGCGCCAAGACCGTGGACGCCATGTCGAAGCTTGAACTTCCTGCTGGTGTCGAAATTGAAATGAAGCTGTAAGGCAGGAGGACGAAACAATGAAGAAAGCGATCGTGGGTAAGAAGATCGGCATGACGCAGATCTTCACCGAAGATGGCCGTCTTGTTCCGGTCACTGTGATCAAGGCCGGCCCCTGCACGGTTGTGCAGACCAAGACTGTCGAAGCTGATGGCTACAACGCCGTTCAGGTTGGTTTTGGCGAGCTGACCGAGAAGCGCGCTGAGAAGCTGCTCAGCAAGCCGGTTCAGGGCCACTACAAGAAGGCTGGCGTCGAAGCCAAGCGCGTGCTGCGCGAATTCCGCTTCGATGACTGCTCTGGTTACAAGGTCAATGATGTGCTGAAGGTTGACCAGTTCGTCGCGGGCGACAAGATCGACGTGACCGGCACCTCCAAGGGCCATGGCTTCACCGGCCCGGTGGCCCGCTGGAATCAGCACACCGGCCCTATGGCGCACGGCTCCAAGTATCATCGCGGCGTCGGCTCCATGTCCGCTAACTCCGATCCTTCCCGCGTGTTCAAGAACAAGCACATGGGCGGCCATTACGGCGTGGATCGTGTGACTGTTCAGAACCTGGAAGTCGTGTCTGTGGATGCTGAACGCGACCTGCTGCTGGTCAAGGGCGCTGTGCCCGGTGCCAACGAAGGCCTGCTGGTCATCCGCGACACGGTCAAGTGATGCCGCGAGGAGGATTGAACAATGGCTAAGACTGCTCTTTACAATATGGAAGGCGCGGCCATTGGCGAGATTGAACTGAGCGATGCGATCTTCGCGTCCGACGTTAATGTCGCCGCTATGCATCTGGTCGTCCGTTCCTATCTGGCCGCACAGCGCCAGGGCACGCAGAGTGCCAAGACCCGCACGGAAGTCCGCGGCGGTGGTCGCAAGATCTACCGTCAGAAGGGCACCGGCAATGCTCGTCATCATGGCAACCGCGCTCCGCAGTTCCGTCACGGCGGCGTTGTGTTCGCCCCCAAGCCCCGCGATTATGTGATCGCTGTGCCGAAGAAGGTTCGCCGCCTTGCTTTCAAGAGCGCGCTGACCTCCAAGCTCAACGACGGCGACATCATCGTGGTGGACGAGCTGACCCTCTCCGAAGGCAAGACCAAGCTGATGGCGAACGTGCTGAAGAAGCTGGGCGCTGAAAAGAAGGCGCTGGTCGTGCTGCCGGAAAAGGACGAGAACGTGGTTCGCGCCACGGCGAACCTGCCGCAGGCAATGACCACCTACGTCAACACCCTGAATGTTTATGACATCCTGAACGCCGGCAAGGTCGTCCTGACCAAGGCTGCCGTCGCTTCTGTTGAGGAGGTGTACGCGTAATGAAGTCCGTGCACGACGTGATTATTCGCCCGGTGCTGACCGAAAAAGCGTACGACGGTTTTGCCGATAAGAAGTACGTGTTTGAAGTGGCCATCAATGCCACCAAGACCGAGATCAAGCAGGCTGTTGAAGCGGTTTTCGCGGAAGATGGCGTGAAGGTCGAAAAGGTCAATACCCTGCGCACGATCGGCAAGATCAAGCGTCAGGGCCGCAGTGAAGGCCGCACCCCGGAAGTCAAGAAAGCCTATGTTACGCTGAAGAAGGACTCTAAGCCGATTAAGTTCTTCGAAGGCATGGGCGAGTAAAGCAGGGAGGACAAGAAACATGGCTATCCGCACTTATAAGCCGACTTCGCCCGCCCGGCGCTTTATGTCGGTTCTGACCTATGAGGAAATCACCAAGAAGTCTCCTGAGAAGAGCTTGGTGGAATACCTCAAGAAGAACGCCGGCCGCAACAAGCAGGGCAAGATCACCGTCCGTCATCAGGGCGGCGGCAACAAGATCAAGTACCGCGTGATTGATTTCAAGCGCAACAAGCTGGAAATTCCGGCGAAGGTTGCCGCAATTGAGTACGACCCGAACCGCAGCGCGTTCATCGCCCTGCTGTTCTACGCCGACGGCGAGAAGCGCTACATTCTGGCTCCTCTGGGCCTGAATGTGGGCGACACCGTGGTGTCCTCCGAGAACGCGGACATCAAGCCCGGCAACTCGCTGCCGCTGGCGAACATCCCGGTCGGCACGCTGATCCACAACCTGGAGCTCAAGCCCGGCCGCGGCGGTCAGCTGGTTCGTTCCGCCGGCATGAGCGCGCAGCTCATGGCGAAGGAAAACGGCTTTGCGACTGTCCGTCTGCCCTCCGGTGAAATGCGCAAGCTGCCGCTGAACGCGAAGGCGACCATCGGCACCGTCGGCAACACCGACCATGAGAACGTCCGCCTGGGCAAGGCTGGCCGCGTCCGTCATATGGGCGTGCGTCCGACCGTCCGCGGCGTCGTCATGAACCCGAACGATCACCCGCATGGCGGCGGCGAGGGCAAGAGCCCCGTTGGTCTGCCGGCTCCTGTGACTCCGTGGGGCAAGCCCGCTCTGGGCCTGAAGACCCGCAAGCACAAGAAGTATTCCAACAAGATGATCGTCAAGCGCGCTGGCAAGTAATCGCGCATCCTACAGGAAGGAGGCAGCCAACCAATGAGCCGCTCTATTAAGAAGGGCCCCTATGTTGAATCTGCGCTGATGAAGCGCATTGTTGAGATGAACAAGTCCGGCAAGAAGAACGTGGTCAAGACCTGGTCCCGTTCCTCCACGATTTTCCCGGATTTCGTTGGCCACACCATCGCCGTGCACGATGGCCGCAAGCATGTTCCGGTCTATGTGACCGAGGATATGGTCGGTCACAAGCTGGGCGAATTCGCGCCCACCCGTACCTTTAAGGGTCACGCGGGTGACAAGGCGACTGCCCGCAAGTAAGAGAGGAGTGAAACGATATGGCAACCCGTTCGAAGACGAAGACGCAGGCTCGTCAGGCGTCCGCCGACAAGCGTCCGAAGGCTATTGCTAAGTACGTTCGCATCTCTCCTCGCAAGGTGAAGATCGTTATCGACCTGATCCGTGGCAAGAATGTGGACGAAGCCGCCGCGATTCTGACCTACACCCCCAAGGCCGCTTCCCCCGTTGTGCTGAAGGTGCTCAACAGCGCCATCGCCAACGCGGTGAACAACCAGGAGCTGGACCGCAAGGAGCTGTACGTTGCTGAGGTTTACGCAAACCCCGGCCCGACGCTCAAGCGCTACGTTGCCCGCAGCCGCGGCAGCGCGTCCCCCATGCTCAAGCGCACCAGCCACATCAGCGTGGTGCTGGACCAGAAGAAGGCGTAAGGAGGTTTATCCATGGGTCAGAAAGTCAATCCCCACGGAGCTCGCGTGGGCGTCATCTTCGGCTGGAGCACCCGCTGGTATGCGGACAAGAAGGACTTCGCCAACAACCTGGTTGAAGACTTCAAGCTTCGCAAGATGATTAAGGAAAAGTACTATGCTGCCGGCATCAGCCGCATCGACATTGAACGCACCGCTAAGGACGTGACTGTCAACATCATGACCAGCAAGCCCGGCATGATCATCGGCCCGAAGGGTGCTACCATCGAGCAGCTGAAGGCGGAAGTGACCAAGCAGCTCGGCCGTCCGGCGCAGATCAACGTGATGGAGATCAAGCAGCCCGATGCGGACGCGCAGCTGGTGGCGGAGAACATCGCTCAGCAGCTGGAGAAGCGCATCAGCTTCCGCCGTGCCCTGAAGCAGGCGCAGCAGCGCGCGATGAAGCTCCCCGGCGTGAAGGGTATCAAGACCAGCGTTTCTGGTCGTCTGGGCGGCGCGGACATTGCCCGCACCGAGCACTATCATGATGGCTCCATCCCGCTGCAGACCCTGCGCGCCAACATCGACTACGGCTTCGCTGAAGCCAAGACCACCTATGGCCGTCTGGGCGTGAAGGTTTGGATCTACAAGGGTCAGATCCTGCCGAAGGCTAAGAAGGCTCCGGTCGCGAAGGAGGTTAAGTAACCCATGCTGATGCCCAAGAGAGTCAAGCGCCGCAAGGTTTTCCGCGGCCGCATGAAGGGTGCTGCTCATCGCGGCAACTTCCTCGCTTACGGTGAATACGGCCTTCAGGCCACTGAGCCCTGCTGGGTTACCTCTCAGCAGATTGAGGCCGCCCGTATCGCCCTGACCCGTTACACCAAGCGTGGCGGTCAGGTGTGGATTAAGATTTTCCCCGATAAGCCCGTTACCGAAAAGCCGGCTGAAACCCGAATGGGTTCCGGCAAGGGCTCTCCGGAATACTGGGTTGCAGTTGTCAAGCCCGGCCGCGTGCTGTTTGAAATCGCTGGCGTGCCCGAAGAAGCCGCTCGCGAAGCCCTGCGCCTGGCTGCCCACAAGCTGCCCCTGAAGACCAAGTTCATCAAGCGTGCTGACGAAGCCGTGACCGAAGCGGGTGGTGAAGAGTAATGAAAGCGAATGAATTCACGTCCATGAGCAAGGAACAGCTGACCGAAAAGGTCGCTGAGCTGAAGAAGGATCTCTTCACCCTTCGTTTCCAGCTCGCTACCGGCCAGCTGCAGAACACCATGCAGATTACTGCGGTTAAGCGCGACATTGCCCGCGCCAAGACCGTGCTGCGCCAGCTGGAGCAGGCGTAAGTGAGATTGGAAGGAGGCAGCTGCTGCCATGTCTGAAACGAACAACACTCAGGAGCGCGGACTGCGCAAGACCCGTATCGGCGTCGTCGTGTCCGACAAGATGGACAAGACCGTCACCATTCAGATCAAGACGCGCGTCCGTCATCCCCTGTACGGCAAGATCATGAACCAGACCTCGAAGCTCAAGGTTCATGACGAAAACAATGAGTGCGGCGTCGGCGATACCATCCGCGTGATGGAAACTCGTCCGCTGTCCCACGACAAGCGCTGGCGCCTGGTCGAGATCATCGAGAAGGCCAAGTAATCCCGCTGTCATGTAAGGAGGAAAAACCCTATGATTCAGCCGCAAACCCGGCTTAAGGTCGCCGATAACTCCGGCGCCAAGGAAATCATGTGCATCCGCGTGCTGGGCGGTTCTTTCCGGCGTGACGGTTCCATCGGTGATGTCATCGTGGCCAGCGTCAAGACCGCGACCCCCGGCGGCACCGTGAAGAAGGGCGACGTCGTGAAGGCGGTTATCGTCCGTATGCGCAAGAACAAGCGGCGTCCCGACGGCTCTTACATCAAGTTTGATGACAACGCTGCCGTTATCATCAACGATGCGAAGCTGCCGCGCGGAACCCGTATCTTTGGACCCGTTGCCCGTGAGCTGCGCGAGAAGGACTTCATGAAGATCGTCTCCCTGGCTCCCGAAGTTCTGTAAGGAGGCGGAAGAGATGCACGTTCGCAAGAATGATCAGGTGATGGTCATCACCGGCAAGGATAAGAACACGAAGGGCAAGATCACCGTCGCCTTCCCCAAGACCGGCAAGGTCATCGTCGAAGGCGTGAACATGGTGACTCGCCACCAGAAGGCGCGCAACGCCATGCAGCCCGGCGGCATCGTGAAGAAGGAAGCGGCGATTGACGCTTCCAACGTGATGCTGATTTGCCCCAAGTGCGGCAAGCCCACCCGCGTTTCCCACAAGGTGAACGTGGCTGTGGATGCCAACGGCAAGAAGAACCGCACGATGGTCCGCGTCTGCAAGAAGTGCGGCGCCGATATTGACTGAGAAGGAGGAAAAGTCTGATGGCTACCCGTATTAAGGAAAAGTATCTGGCCGAGGCTGTTCCTGCTCTTCAGCAGAAGTTCGGCTACAAGAACGTCATGGAGATCCCGAAGCTGGACAAGATCGTGATCAACATGGGCCTGGGCGATTGCAAGGACAACGCCAAGGCGTTTGAAATGGCGATCAACGAGCTGACGACCATCGCTGGCCAGAAGCCCATGGTCACCAAGGCCAAGAAGTCGATTGCAAACTTCAAGCTCCGTGAGGGTCAGAACATCGGCGCGAAGGTTACCCTGCGCGGCGCCCGCATGGAAGAATTCATGGACAAGCTGGTCAACATTGCGCTGCCCCGCGTCCGTGACTTCCGCGGCGTTTCCGATAAGGCTTTCGATGGCCGCGGCAATTACGCCCTCGGCATTCGTGAGCAGCTGCTCTTCCCCGAAATCGAGTACGACAAGGTCGAGCACATTCGCGGCATGGAGATGATCTTCGTGACCACCGCCAAGACCGACGAAGAGTGCAAGGAGCTGCTGCGTCTGCTGGGCATGCCCTTCGCGCAGGCGTAATAAGGAGGAGAACATCTAATGGCTAAGACGAGTATGAAGCTCAAGCAGGCGAGGACGCCCAAGTTCTCCACCCGCGCTTACACCCGCTGCCGTCTGTGCGGCCGTCCCCACTCTGTCCTGCGCAAGTACGGCGTGTGCCGTATCTGCTTCCGTGAGCTGGCCTACAAGGGCGAGATTCCGGGCGTGCGCAAGGCCAGCTGGTAATCGGGGAGAGAAACGGAAGGAGGTACCAACATGGTTGTGAATGATCCCATCGCCGATATGCTCACCCGAATCCGCAACGCGCAGGTCGCTAAGCACGAGGCTGTGACGCTGCCGGCCAGCAACACGAAGAAGGCTATCGCCAAGATCCTGTTGGCGGAAGGCTATGTGAAGGCTGTGGACTACATTGATGACGGCCTGCAGGGCTCCATCAAGGTGACTTTGAAGTATATCAACGGCAAGACCCCCGTTATCGCGGGTCTGAAGCGCATCAGCAAGCCCGGCCTGCGTGTGTACGCGCGCTGCGAAGAGCTGCCCAAGGTTCTGGGTGGTCTGGGCATCGCCATCATCAGCACCAGCAAGGGTCTGATGACGGACAAAGAGGCTCGCAAGAACGCCATCGGCGGCGAAGTGCTGGCCTACATCTGGTAATACCGACACGTTTGTAGGAGGTGTGATTCCATGTCTCGTATCGGACGACTTCCGATCACTGTTCCCGCGGGCGTGACGGTCACTGTGGACAGCAATAACCTGGTTACGGTCAAGGGCCCCAAGGGCATCCTGTCCCAGCAGGTGAACCACGCGATCACGGTCAATCAGGAGGGCAATATGCTCCACCTGACCCGCGCTAATGATAGCAAGGAAAATCGTGCTATGCACGGCCTGTATCGTGCCCTGGTGCACAACATGGTCGTCGGTGTGACGGACGGCTTCTCCAAGACGCTGGAGCTGGTCGGCACCGGTTATCGTGCAGCGGCAGAAGGCGGCAAGAAGCTGACCATCAACATTGGCTTCTCTCACCCCGTCATTCTTGACGCGCCCGAAACCATCAGCTTTGAGACGCCCAACGCCAACACCATCGTTGTCAAGGGCATCGACAAGCAGCAGGTCGGCAACCTCGCGGCTGACATCCGTGCAATCCGCAAGCCGGAACCCTATCTGGGCAAGGGCATTAAGTACACCGGTGAGCACATCCGCCGCAAGCAGGGCAAGACCGGTAAGAAGTAAGAGAGGGAGTGACTGCATATGTTCACCAAGCGCGACCGTAATGAGATCCGCGAGATCCGTCATGCCCGCGTTCGTAAGAAGATCAGCGGCACCCCCGATATGCCGCGTCTGTCCGTTTACCGCAGCCTGAAGCACATCCAGGTTCAGCTCATCGATGATGTGGCTGGCAAGACCCTGTGCGCCGCTTCCACCTTGGAAAAGGACGTGCAGGCTCAGCTGAATGACCTGGATAAGAAGGGCGCTGCCAAGCTGGTGGGCAAGCTCATTGGTGAGCGCGCCCTCGCTGCTGGCTACAAGACCGTGGTGTTCGATCGCGGCGGCTATGTGTACACTGGCCGTGTTGCGGAGGTTGCTGCGGGGGCCCGTGAAGCGGGTCTGGAATTCTAATAAAGGAGGCAGCAGACAAATGCAACGCTACGGACAGGAAAGCGAATTCAAGGATCGTCTGGTTGCTGTCAACCGCGTCTCCAAGACCGTTAAGGGCGGCCGCAACATGCGGTTCTCCGCTCTGGTGGTCGTCGGTGACGAAAAGGGCCGTGTCGGTGCTGGCATGGGCAAGGCCGCTGAGATCCCGGAAGCTATTCGCAAGGCCACCGAGGATGCTAAGAAGCATCTTGTGACCGTCCCCATGGACGGCACCACGATTCCCCATAACACGACGGGTTATTTCTCCACCTCTAAGGTGGTGCTGCTGCCCGCTCCCGAAGGTACTGGCGTTATCGCCGGCGGCGCGGCGCGTGCCGTGCTGGAGCTGGCAGGCGTGGCGGACATCCGCACCAAGTCCTTTGGCACCAACAACCCCATCAACATGGTCAAGGCCACGCTGGAAGCGCTCAAGCAGCTGCGCAGCGCGGAACAGGTCGCGAAGATGCGCGGCAAGACCGTGGAAGAACTGCTGGGCTGAGGAGGTAAAGGACAATGCTGAAAGTTACGCTCATCAAGTCCCCGATCGCGTCTCTGCCGGTTCACAAGGCGACTGTGGCGGCGCTGGGCCTGCGCAAGGTTGGCCAGACCGTCCTTAAGCCCGACAACGCGGCCGTTCGCGGCCAGATCTTCGCTGTGAAGCACATGGTGAAGGTCGAAGAAGTTAACGAGTAAAGGAGGGTAAGCCATGAAACTGCACGAGCTGCATCCCGCCGAGGGTTCCACCACTGCTGCCAAGCGTCTTGGCCGCGGCGTGGGCTCCGGTCTGGGCAAGACCTCCGGTAAGGGTCACAAGGGTGCCAAGGCCCGCAGCGGCGGCGGCAAGCGCCCCGGCTTCGAGGGCGGCCAGATGCCCCTGTATCGTCGCGTCCCGAAGAAGGGCTTCACCAATATCTTCGGTACGGACTACGCGACTGTCAACGTCGAGAACCTCAATGTGTTTGAGGACGGCGCTGTGGTCGATGCGCAGGCGCTCATCGACGCTGGTCTCATCCGCAAGGCTCAGGACGGCCTGAAGGTTCTGGGCAACGGCGAACTGACCAAGAAGCTGACGGTGAAGGCTGCAAAGTACACCGCTTCCGCGAAGGAGAAGATTGAGGCCGTTGGCGGCACTGCCGAGGTGATCTGACATGCTTGAGACATTTCGCAAGCTGTGGAAGATCAAAGACCTCCAGAAGAAAGTTCTGTACACGTTCCTCATGCTCCTCATTTATCGACTGGTTGGCGTCATCCCGGCTCCGGGCATTGACGTCTCCCGTCTGAATGAAAGCAACAACTTCATGCAGCTGCCCCTGCTGAACATGATGCAGATGATGACCGGTAACGCCTTTGGTCAGATGACCATTATGGCAATGGGCATCACCCCCTACATCAATGCCAGCATTATCATGCAGCTGCTGGCGGTTACCTTCCCGTCCCTGCAGCGGATGCAGGAAGAAGAAGGCGGCCAGGAGAAGATGGCGCGCATCACCCGTTATGTGACGGTTGGTCTGGCTGTCTTCCAGGCAATCGGTCTGTCCCGCGCGGGGGGCTATGTCCGCTCCGGCTGGTACAACACGGTGCTGGTTGGCCTGAGCATGGCTGGCGGCTCTGCGCTGGCGATGTGGATTGGCGAGCGCATTACCGACAAGGGCATCGGCAACGGCATCAGCCTGCTGATCTTCGCCGGTATCGTCTCCAACCTGTTCAACGGCATCACTGGCAACATCTACACCGCGGTGGCAAATGGCACGACGACCGCTTGGCTGTCTGTCCTTGTTATCCTGCTGATGCTGGTTGTCATGACCTTCGCCGTGACCTACGTTGACCTTGGCGAACGCCGTATCCCGCTGCAGATTTCCAAGCAGGTCAAGGGTCGCCGCGTTTACGGCGGTCAGAACACCCACATGACCCTGAAGGTTGTGTCCGTCGGCGTTCTGCCCCTGATCTTCGCGTACAGCCTGCTGGCGTTCCCTGGAACGATCGGCGCGCTGGTTGCGCCGAACAGCGGCTTCACCGCTTGGTGCAATGCCTACCTGAGCAGCGGCTCTTGGGTGTATATGATCCTCTCCGCGCTCCTGATTGTCGGCTTCACCTTCTTCTATTCGTCCATCAGCTTTGATCCGAATAAGCAGGCGAAGCAGCTCATGGAGCAGGGTGCGACCATCCCCGGACAGCGCGGCAAGAACATCCGCGATTACCTCGCCCGTACCACGAACCGCCTCAACCTGTTTGCGGCGCTCTTCCTCGCGGTGCTGGCTGTGGTTCCGACGCTGCTGACCTCCTGGGTCACCAACCTCCCGTTCGCGGCTTCTTCCATCCTGATTGCTGTGAGTGTTTCTCTGGAAACCATGCGCACGGTTGAGGGTGAACTGTCCATCCGCGGCATTGAAACCGACAAAGACAACGGCTTCATGTAATCCATACGCAGGCCATGCACCGTTGAAACTCGTTTTCCGGTGCATGGCTTGTGTACTAATGTGGGAAAAATCAACGTAACATGAATCGGTGCGGACAGTGAAGTATCGATTTATGAACGCGCGTTATGCGCGGACAGCGACAGAGTAGGAAGGAGCATCCGGATGAATATCATCTTCCTTGGACCTCCCGGCGCCGGCAAGGGTACGCAGGCGCAGCGCATCTGTAACGCACTGAATATTCCGCAGATTTCCACCGGCGACATTCTCCGCCGGGCCATCAAGGAGCAGACGCCTACCGGGCTGAAGGCGAAAAGCTACATCGACGCGGGCAAACTCGTGCCGGACGACGTCATCATCGACATCGTTCGCGACCGTCTTGCGCAGGATGATGCCAAGAACGGCTACATCCTCGATGGCTTCCCCCGGACGGTTCCGCAGGCGGAAGCGCTGGAAGGCATTGCGGACATCGACGCGGTTATTGACCTCGACGTCGCCGATGAGAAGCTCATCGATCGCCTGAGCGGTCGCCGTGTGTGCCTGAAGTGCGGTGCGACGTACCACATTTCCCGCCTGAACGGGAAAACGAAATGTGATTCCTGCTCTGATGAGCTTGTGCAGCGCGCGGACGACAAGGCTGAAACCGTCCTCAATCGCCTGAAGGTGTACCACGACCAGACCGCTCCGCTGGTGGATTTCTACCAGAAGAAAGGGCTGCTGCGCGTCATTGACGGCGATCAGGATATGGATACGATCTTCGCGTCCATCATGGCCATCGTGAAGGGCTAAGACATCATGATCAGTTTGAAGAATCCTGAGCAAATCGGCAAAATGCGTGACGCGGGCGCGCTTCTCTACGAAGTGCTGTGCCGCCTGCGCGAGGCCGTTCAGCCCGGCATGAGTACTGCCGCGCTGGATGTCTACGCCGAGCAGCTCATCCGCAAAAACCACGCCATCCCGTCTTTTCTGCATTACGAGGGGTATCCGGCGTCCATCTGCGCGTCGATTGACGATGCGGTGGTGCATGGCATTCCCTCCGAAAAGCAGATTTTGCGGGAAGGGCAGATTCTGTCCATCGACTGCGGTCTGGTGCTGGACGGCTGGCAGGCCGACAGTGCCTTCACGATGGGCATTGGCGAAATTTCGCCGGAAGCGCAGCGCTTGATTGACGTCACGGAGCAGTGCTTCTTTGCGGGCGCACGGCAGGCCATCGCGGGCAAGCGGCTGGGTGACGTGGGTCACGCGGTGCAGCAGGTGGCTGAAAGCAACGGCTATGGCGTCATCCGCGACCTGACCGGTCACGGCATTGGGCGCGAAATGCACGAAGATCCGCCGGTGTTCAATTACGGCACGCCGGATCGCGGCCTTCGCCTGCGCAAGGGCATGACCATCGCCATTGAGCCGATGATCTCCGCCGGCGACTGGCACATCACCTGCGACGCAGACCAGTGGTGCTACCGCACACGCGACCGCAGCCTGACATCCCACTACGAGCATACCATCGCCATCAATGAGGACGGTCTGCCGGAAATCCTCACCTATCCCGACTTCAAATGGGAGGACAAATGATGAATCGCCTGACGATGGAACCGGGGCGCGTCGTGCAGTCAACGCAGGGACGCGATGCCGGACGGTATTTCGTGGTGCTTCAGGTCGTGGACGATCGGCATGTGCTAATGGCGGACGGTCAAAGCCGCAAGATCGACCATCCGAAAAAGAAAAAGATGATGCATCTGCGCCCGAAGCCCATTGTGGTGAACGTGGAACCTCAGGCGCTGGAGAACAAGCATCTGCAGGACAGCGACCTGCGCAAGGCTCTCTCCGCGCACGGTCTTTCGCTGAAAGCGCAGAACGAACAACCCCACGCGGAAGCTGCCGCGGCTGGGGCCGACAAGGAGGACTGACATGTCCAAGAGCGACGTCATCGAACTGGAAGGAAAGGTCGTCGAGGCTCTTCCGAACGCCATGTTCAAGGTGGAGCTGCCGAATGGTCACATCGTGACCGCCGTCATCTCCGGCAAAATGCGCATGAACTTCATCCGCATCTACCCCGGTGACAAGGTAAAAATCGAGCTGTCTCCCTATGATCTCAACCGCGGCCGGATTACTTGGCGCAGCAAGACCTGACCAGCGCGAAAATAACAAGAAACCGTGCCGGAAGCCGCGTTTTCGCAGGATTTTCCTCTTGACGGATGGCGGTCTCTGGTGTATAATAACTGATGCACTGTGTGACAAGCACATCGCATCAGACGCATCCGGGCGTGCGGTGCATTCTGCTCGCCCTCGTGGCATCATTTTCAACAGGAGGTAACAGCACATGAAGGTTCGTCCGTCCGTGAAGCCGATCTGCGAAAAGTGCAAGATCATTCGCCGTAAGGGCAAGGTCATGGTCATCTGCGAAAATCCGAAGCACAAGCAGAAGCAGGGCTGAGAAAGCATCACCGTGGGCAGTACGCTCACGGTGTTTTTTTGTGGGTATACAATTTCCTGCATTCAACTGCGCCGTCTGCTCGTGCCTTTTGATGCTGGAAATGGTATGATAACGCTTGCTATTATCAACAAAAATTGAGACTGCAATCGCTTGTAACCGAACACGCATTTGTGCTAAAATGTGTTGATTATCATACACGGAGGCACAATGATGATGAAAAACGTTGCTATCGCAACTGACAGCCACTCCAGCATCACCCCCGAAATGGCGCAAACCCTCGGTGTCGCGGTGCTGCCGATGCCGTTTACCATCGACGGCACTTGCTATTTGGAGGAGGAGACGCTCACCCGCGCGGAGTTTTATGCGCATCAGCGGCGCGGCGCGAAAATCGCGACTTCCCAGCCTGCCCCGGCGGATGTGACCGCCCTCTGGGATAACCTGCTGACCGACCACGACGAGGTGGTCTATATCCCGATTAGCTCCGGTTTGTCCGGCTCGTGTCAGGCGGCAATGGCGCTGGCGGCGGATGTGCCCTACGCCGGGCGCGTGTTCGTGGTGGACAACGGGCGCGTCGCGACGGCGCTGCATGTAACGGTGCTGGATGCGCTGCGTTTGCGCGACGCGGGGGATGACGCCGCGACCATCAAGCGGAAATTGGAAGCCGTTCGCGAGGATATGTGCATCTACGTCGCGGTGGAGACGCTGGAGCACTTGAAGCGCGGCGGGCGCATCAGCACGGCGACGGCACTTATCGGTACGCTGCTGCACATCAAGCCGATTCTGCACTTCACAACGGGAACGCTGAGTGCTTACAAGAAAGCGCGCGGCATGAATCGGGCGCAGGATGTGATGATAGAGGCGATTCACGCGGAATTAGCCGGGCGATTTGCCGAACCGCTGGCGCAGGGGCGGGTGACGCTGCTGGCGGCATCGAGTGCCTCACCGGAAGCGACGGCGGCGTGGGAAGCGCGCCTGCAAGCGGAGTTTCCGGGGATGAAACTGCTCAGTGACCAATTGTCATTGGGGGTCTCGTGCCATATTGGGGAAGGCGGCATGGGGGTCGGGCTTAGTGTCAGCCCGGAATGAGCGAAAACAGCGAAAATGTTGTAGCTGCTCTTGACACGCTTTCTTCCGTCGTATATAATCAACGTATCGTGCGTTGAACGTTGCGAAGGAAAGGAAGCAAAGAAGATGAAATGGTGGAAGAAACTGTGCGCGGCGGCATTGGCGCTATCCATGCCGGTGCTGGCTTCGGCGGAAGCAAAACTGGTGGATACGCAGACGTTTGCGCGTTCCATTACGCTGGGACGTGCCTCTGATACCTACGTGACCCGCGAGGACTGGCGCGATACGCTGCGGGCGATGGACGGCACGGCACTGTCGGAAAGCTACGCGGATATCAGCGCGCAGGAGAAAGGGCTGTACTATGAAGTCGCCAATGAAAATGGCGTCAACCAGACGGGTCTGATGGACGCGGCAGGGACGCTGCTGATTCCCATGGCGTATTCGGATTTCACCTATGTCGGCAATGGCTGGGTGGTCGCGGTGACGCTGGAAGAAACAACGGACGAAAAGAGCGACTATCGCGCTATGTTCGGCGGCGGACACTACAACGTCGTGCGCGGGGACATCTACTATGGCGCGCAGAAAATGGCGGAAATGAACCGCGAGGAAACGACGGGCGCGAGCATGGAGGTTTACGGCGCGTATCTGTTCGTTCGGCTGGACAAAAGCAGCGGCTTTTACTTGAAGACGGACGGGACGCGCACGGAATTCACCGGCGAGTCCTTCTCCCGCGGCGAATATGAGGAAATCTACAAGCAAGGCGTGTATCATCACCCGACGGCGCAGTTCGCGTTCGTCCCGGAATGCACGCTGACGGCGGATGAAGTGTCCCGCAGTGTCTGGTATGACGCGAAAACGGGCGATTTCTTGGATTTGCAGGGAAATGTGCTGCGCGAGGCGGTGCAGGACGGCAAGCCGCTGTATGACAGTGTGCGTTATTACGGCGGCGACTATATGCTGACAAAGAAGGATCGCTTGTCGGGCATCGTGGATATGACGGGGCAGGAAATCGTTCCGCCGATGTATGACACGCTTGGCGGCGACTACGCGGGCCTGCTGTTCGAGGGCGGCTATCAGGCGGCGCTGGAAGGCGGTAAGCTGCGCTTCCTGACCCAGGACGGTCAGGTGAGCGCGTCGGCGGATTATGAGCTGAAGGAAAACGATTGGAAGGGTCTTACCAACAACGCCCCGATGATTTATGCGGAGATGAACGGCAAAATCAGCGTCTTTACGGCGACGCGGGGCGAACTGCCCACCCAGTACGAGGAAGCCGCGCGGGGACAAGCCGGACAGGAGCTGCTGGCGGTGAAGCAGGACGGTTTGTGGGGCTGCATCGGGATGGATGGCGAGGTCGTCGTGCCGTTTGTGATGAAGTACGCGCCGGAGATTTCCTTCGATGGACGCTATGTTGTGGGCAGCACGGCGGATGGGTATCAGCTTTTCACCATTTCGTATGGGGAATAACAGAGGCTGATTTTGCCTGCCCGCCGTGCCGGATGAAGGAAAAAATGCGCCGTGTGCCGCTTGCCACTTGCAAAAGACGCTGCTTGTGTGGTAGAATAAGATGTTCTGTTGCATGAGCGCGGAACAGCAGGAGGAAACCATGCGAATTTTTGTCGATGCAATGGGCGGCGATTTGGCGCCGCAAGCCCCGGTTGAAGGCACGGTGGAAGCACTTCGTCGGAATCCGGAACTGACGGTGACGCTGGCGGGCATTGTGCCGGAAATCGAGAAGTATCTGGCGGGCGCGGACGATGTGCGCAGCCGGATTACGCTGCTGGATGCGCCGGAAGTCATTACGAACCACGAATCCCCCGTCATGGGTGTGCGCAAAAAGACGAAATCAGCGACGGTGCTGGGAATGCTGGCTGTACGCGACAAGGAAGCGGACGGGTTCGTCTCCGCCGGGTCTACGGGCGCGGTGCTGGCGGGCGGCATGTTCCGGCTGGGGCGCATTCCGGGCGTGGAGCGTCCGGCACTTGCCCCGCTGATGCCCAACGGCAAGGGCTATTTCCTGCTCATTGACTGCGGCGCAAATGTGGACTGCAAGCCGGAATACCTGACGCAGTTCGGCGTGATGGGCGACGCGTACATGCGCGGCGTGATGGGCATCGAGAAGCCGCGCGTCGGCATCATCAACATCGGCGCGGAGGACGAAAAGGGCAATGCGCTGGTGAAGGACGCGTTCCCGATGATGGCGGAAGCGCCGTATCACTTCGTCGGCAGCGTGGAAGCGCGCGATTTGTTCAGCGACATTGCGGATGTCTGCGTCGCGGACGGCTTCGCGGGCAACCTCGTCCTCAAAACGATGGAGGGCGTCGCGATGTTCATGCTGAAGACGATGAAGCAGGAGCTGATGGCAGATACGCGCTCGAAGATAGGCGCGGCACTGGCGAAACCGGCTCTCCGCCGCTTGAAGCACACGCTGGATTACACCGAAGTCGGCGGCGCACCGCTGCTGGGCGTGCAAGGCGCAGTCGTCAAGGCGCACGGTTCAAGCAACGCGCACGCATTCTCCTGCGCCATTGACCAAGCCATCAAGATGGTGAACGGTCATGTGGTTGAGATTATCGAAAAGGGCGTCGCAAAAATGAATTCACAGGACGCACAGTGATCCAAAAGCAGCGCTGCAAAGCGATGTTACCTTAGCTATCCGCATTTTGAAAGGAGAAAACACTATGTCTACGTTTGAAACCCTGAAGGGCATGATTGTCAAGCAAATGAAGGTGAACCCCGACACCGTGACCGAATCCAGCCGTCTGGTGGAGGATTTGAAGGCGGATTCCGCGAACGTCATGGTCATGATTATGGACGTGGAAGACACGTTCGGCATCACGGTTGAGGATGACCAGATTATGAAGCTCAAGACGGTTGGCGACGTCGTGAAGTACATCGACGCCAACAAGTAAGTTATCCGCGAATTATGGCACGCGCAGCCTCCTCCGACGACGGCGGAGGCTGTGTGTCGTTGCAAAAAATGGGGGTGTCTGCATGATGCAACAGTTTTTGTCGGCACTGGGGTATCAGTTCAAGAATCCGGCGCTGCTCCGGCGGGCGCTGACGCATCCGTCGATGGGGCCGGAGGACAACCAGCGCTTGGAATTTCTGGGGGACGCGGTGCTGCAATACATCATGTCGGATATCCTCTACCAAAGTCACCCGGATTGCCATGAGGGGCAGCTGACGCACCTGCGCGCGCTGTCCGTGTGCGAGGCGAACCTCTCGCAGGTCGCCAAGAAGCTGCACGTCGGCGAAGCGCTCATCATGGACAAGGGTGAGGAGCTGACCGGCGGGCGCGAGAAGCCGTCCGTGCTGTGCGACGCAATGGAGGCAATTCTGGCGGCAGTGTATCTGGACGGTGGTCTGGACGCGGCGCGGGCAATCATTCTCCGCTGCTGGCCGAAGCCGGAGGACGTGCAGCGCCCGATGCAGGACAGCAAGGGCGCGTTGCAGGAGTTCTTGCAGCGCGACGGCAGCGAGGCGCCGACCTACGAGATTATCGCGCAGGACGGCCCGCCGCATAACCGCACATTCGAGGCCGCCGTGAGCCGCTTCGGGGTGGAACTCGCCCACGGCACGGGCCGCACGAAGAAACAGGCGGAGCAGGCGGCGGCGCTCGCGGCGCTGCAAAAGCTGAAATCCGGCGACAAGCAGAAATAATTCGCACAGACTGCAAACCGACGTGCCGGAAGCGGTACGCGTCGCTTTGCGGTCTGCGTTTTTTTCTGTATGGTATGTCGAAATGAACCGTTTTCACCTGAACTGCGTCTTATCAGCGAACAAAACAAGCAAGGGAGGACCATCACGATGCAAACCACTGCGAAACGCGCATGGCATCGTCTGCGGACGCTTGCGCCGGAATATGCGCTGTATCCGCTCATCGTCCTGATCGTTCTGCTGGTGATGGGCGCGTTCACGGGACGCTTTCTGACGACGGACAACCCGTATGGCTCGTACACCATTCAGGCGTGCGCGTGGTTGGAAGGGCATCTGGATGTCAACCCGAATTTCACATGGCTGGAATTGGCGGAGTACGGCGGCAAGTTCTATGTGAGTTTTCCGCTGTTCCCGTCGTATGTGATGCTGCCGTTCGCGGCGATTTTCGGGCTGGATACGCCGGATCACTTCATCAATCTGGCGGTGACGCTGCTTGGCATCGCCTATGCGCTGCGGATTTATCGGCGGATGACAGGCAGCTCGCACTATGCGGCGCGGTATGTGCTGTACCTGTATCTGGCGAACGGGTATCTGTTCATTGCCCTGCAGGGCTGGGTGTGGTTTCTGGCGCAGACGATGTGCTTCACGCTTTCGCTGATGGCGGCAGATGCGGCACAGCGTGGCAGAAGCGGCTGGGCGCTGGCGTGGTGGGCGTGCGCAGTTGGGTGCCGACCGATGGCAGCGCTGTATCTTCCGCTGCTGGTGTATCTGCTCAACCAAAGCGGCGTGCGGCATAGCTGGAAGCGGCAGATAGCGAATCTGCTGCCCGCGGCGCTGATTGTCGCGAGTTACATGGTGCTGAACTACCTGCGCTTCGGCAATCCGCTGGAATTTGGGCACACTTACCTGCCGGAATTTCAGCTGGCGGAGAACGGACAGTTTTCGCTGGCGTACGCGTGGGAGCATTTGCAGCAGCTGGTGCGCCTGCCGAAATATCAGGGGAGAGGTCAACCGCTGGCGTTTGATCCGTATGACTGCATGGCGTTCTACCTGATTACGCCGATGCTGGTGACGTTCCTGTGCGTGTATTTCTATGCGCTGATTCGCCGCCGCGGGAATGCGTTCTGGCTGATTGGGTTGCCGCTGATGGTCGGGGCGCACTTGATGATTATCGTCTGCCACAAGACGCTGGGCGGCTTCCAGTTCGGCAACCGCTACCTGCTGGATATGCTGCCGTGGGTGTATGTGGCGATTCTCGCCCTGAAGCCGCAAAGCGGGCGCACGTCGATCCTAAACGTTCCGCTGATGGTGATGGGGTTCTGCGTCAACCTGCTTGGCGCAGTCGGCGCGTATGCGGGGTGGCTGTGAAGGGGGAGACGCCAGAGGCGCTGCCTCTGGACTCCGCAAGGGTCTTCGACCCTCGACCCGTTCGCGCGATTGGGTTGGTGACTTCTGCATACTTCTTCCGCGTGTTTATGCAGGAGTTTCGCCTCTGCGGAGGCGACCAAAGGGCAAGAAGACAGACGAACGTCTGCGATCGCCCTTTGGAAACCTTCGGTGCCCTCTTGCATAGTAGATTCTTATTGTTACTCCAATTAGTTAGTGTGCCTTTCGGCTTCCACAAGCAACATTAAAACCCATCCGCCAAGGAGGTTCCCTTATGCAATGCACCCTCTGCCCGCGCGCCTGCCGCGCCGAGCGCAATGAATCCACGGGCAACGGCTTCTGCCAGCTGCCGACCACCATGCGCATCGCCCGAATCGCGCCGCACCTCTGGGAAGAACCGCCGATTTCCGGCAAGAACGGCACGGGCGCTGTGTTCTTCTCCGGCTGTACGCTCCGCTGTGCCTACTGCCAGAACGCCGACATCAGCCACCGCAACGCCGGACGCCCCTTCACGCCGCGCGAATTGGCGGATTCCCTGCGACGGCTGGAGGATATGGGGATGCACACCATCTCCTTTATCACCGCGACGCCTTATGTCCCGCAGATATTGGAGACGCTGGATATTTACCGTCCGCATGTACCGCTGGTGTGGAATACGTCGGGGTATGAGACGGTCGAAACATTGCGGATGCTGGACGGCGTGATGGACGTGTACCTGCCCGACCTTAAGCACCGGAGCGAAAAGATGGGGCAGCTCTGCGCGAAAGCGTCGAACTACTTTGCCGCCACGTCCGCCGCCATCACCGAGATGGTGCGCCAGACAGGAACGCCTGTCTACGATGAGAACGGCATCATGACGCGCGGCACGCTCATCCGTCACCTGATTCTCCCCGGTCTGACGAGCGAAAGCTGCCAGCTGCTGGATTGGGTGAAGGAGAACCTGCCGGAGGGTGTGCCGGTCAGCCTGATGCGGCAGTACATCCCGTGCAACAACGTGTCGATTCCGGGCTTGACGCGGACGATTACGAACCGCGAATATATCCGCGTGCGCGACCATATGCTGGATTTGGGACTGCCGGGATATTTGCAGGAGCCGGAAAGCGCATCGGAGGATTTTGTGCCCGTTTTCTGCAAGGACGAGAGCTTTGTGTGAAAAATGCGCCCTAAATGGAAGGAAAATGTTGCGCAGAGCCGCTAAAATGCTTGTATTCCGGGAGAAACTGTGGTATACTGACAAGTGTGAATCCATGAACCGCTGCCCTGGTTTTCAGGGAAGCGATTTTTCAGCCGGGTCTGTCCGGTGTTTCGGGTTGCAGAAAGAAGGGCTTGACATCTGAGAGTGGACATGGCTTGGCGGCATCGGGACAGTGTTACGGGCAGAGGTATGCCCGCTGTGCTGTCGTGGTGCTGACGGGTGATGGGAGCCACTCTTTTTGATTGCCTGCACATTGCAGGCGAAAGTCCTCCCAAAAACGAACCCGCAGTGAAAGAGGTGAGGAGTTATGGCGAAAGCGGAATTGACGACCGTTGTCACGCCCAAATGTCAGCGTCTGGCGGATGAAATGGGCTATGAACTGGTGGATGTGTGCCTTGATAAGGAGAACACGGGCAAGTTCCTGCGCATCTATGTTGATCGTCCCGAAGGCATGTCGCTGGATGACTGCGAACGGTATCACCGCGCCATTATGCCGCTGGTGGAATCATACGATTTCGATTTCCTCGAAGTATCCTCGCCGGGCATTGACCGTCCGCTGAAGAAGGATCGAGATTTTGAGCGCGCGCTTGGCGAAGAGGTGGAGGTTCACCTGTTCAAGGCCGTGGACGGTCAGAAGGTCTTTACGGGCATTCTGTCGGACTTTGACGCGCAGGACATGGTGCTGACCATCGCGGGCGAAGAAAAGCGTTTCGCGCGCAAAGCAGCTTCGCTGGTGAAGCCGGTGGTTGACATGGAAGGCGTCGAAGACGTCGATTTGGGCGAGGAATAACCCGGCAAGCCGATTCCCCGTAAGAAAGCAATTTTCATCGGAAATGAAAACCATTGCGGAAGCCGCTTCCGCATCAGAAACAGCATAAATTATTGAAGGGTGACACAGTCATGAGAAAGACCAAGACAACTGCTGCGCCGAAGGCAGATCCACAGAACAAAGAACTCGTGGAAGCCATCCGCGCGCTGTGCCAAGAGAAGGATTTGAGCGAGGATATGCTTTTCGCCACGGTCGAGGATGCGCTGAAAAAGGCGTATGCCAAGAACCGCGCCAAGGGCGAGGCAGAACCCTCCGCCAACAACATTTCCGCGACCATTGACCGCGCGACGGGTGAAATTCATGTGTATACCCGCCGCCTGATTGTGGAAGAAGTGGAGAAGCCCGCCGACCAGATTTCGCTGGAGGAAGCCCGCGCGATTAAGGACACCTACCAGATGGGCGACATTGTGGAGACGGACGTGACGCCGCGCAACTTCCTGCGCGTCGCTGCACAAACCGCTAAGGGCGTCATTATGCAGCGCCTGCGCGACGCAGAACGCGGCCGTGTGTATGAAGAGTACGCCGATAAGGAAAACGAAATCCTGACGGCCGTCGTTACGCGCGTGGATGATAAGGGTGCTGTGGTGGAGCTGATGGGCCGCACCGAGGGCTACCTCGAACGCGATCAGATGATTCCCGGCGAAGTCATCAACATGGGTGACCACCTGAAAGTCTATGTGCTGGAAGTGCAGCGCGGCGACGACATGACCCGCCGCGGCCCGCAGGTGCGCGTCAGCCGTACCCATCCGAATCTGGTCAAGCGCCTGTTTGAGATGGAAGTGCCGGAAATCGCTGGCGGCAAGGTGCTGATTAAGGGCATTGCCCGTGAAGCGGGCAGCCGCACGAAGATGGCGGTGCATTCCACTGAGGTGTTGATTGACCCGGTGGGCGCGTGCGTCGGTCAGCGCGGCGACCGCGTGACCCGTGTGGTGGATGAACTGCGCGGCGAAAAGATTGACATCATCAAGTGGAGCGAGAATCCGGCGGAATTCATTGCCAACGCGCTGAATCCGGCGAACGTCCGTGAAGTATACACCGAGGCGAGCGGTCAGCGCTCCTGCATCGTTGTCGTGCCGGACAATCAGCTGTCTTTGGCCATCGGCAAGGAAGGTCAGAATGCGCGTCTGGCGGCAAAGCTGACGGGCTGGAAGATTGACATCAAGAGTCAGAGCCAGTACGCTGAGCAGATGGCGGCGGCCGTCCCGCAGGTGGAGGATGAAGAACAGCCGGCCCAGGAGCTGCCGGAGGATTTCCAGCCCTATGAGGGTGTGGAAGCGCCGGAAACGCCCGCCGACGGGGACGACACGCTGTAAGTTAGGGCACCACCGCACAATTCGGCGGCGCGTCTGGCGATGTCTTTTCCGCCATCTGCGGCATGCAAATTTCTCGATTTACATCCAGTAAACCTTCGAAATTTGCATTTGCATCTGACGAAAAATCCATTCGCCAGCCGACCACCTCATTTGCGCGGTGTTACCTTAGGGAGCAGCAGGAAACGAGATTCGGCGGTTGACCCAAGCGGCAATCGCCAAAAGGAGCCTTGATGAAGCCGAAGAAAATCCCGATGCGCATGTGCGTCGGATGCCGGGAGAGCAAGCCTAAACGCGAACTCATCCGCGTTGTCCGCGCACCGGACGGCACCGTGTCCATGGATCCGGGCGGCAAAAAGCCCGGCAGAGGCGCGTATGTATGCCGACAGGAAAGCTGCCTGATGCGCGCCATCCGGCAGAAACAGCTGGAACGTCAGCTGGAAGTGCAGCTCACTGACGACGTGGCGGAAGCCCTGCGGCAGGAGCTGGCGCAGCTGTCCCAATCCCAGACAGAAGCGGAGGAAAACTGACGCCAATGGATAGGGAAACGAAACTGCGCGGGCTGATGGGACTGTGCGTTCGCGCACGACAGGCGACCTTCGGTGAAGATGGCTGCCTGAAAAGCATTCGTGGCGGAGGATGCGCCGTGCTGCTGCTGGACAGCGGCGCGTCAAAAGCCACTCAGGATAAATACCGCGGTGTCTGCGACAATGCAGGGGTGCAGATGGCGCTGCTGCCGCGGGGACTGCTTCAGGATGCAACCGGGCGGTCGGGCGTGGCAATGGCCGTCGCGCCGGGCGGGCTGGCAGAGCAGATCAGGCAGAACCTTCCCGTTGAAGGCAAAGAAGAGCACGGGCAACAGATGAAATCGGAAAATCATGGCGGGGGTGCAAGCGTCGAATGACGAAAGTGAAGCTGAAGGATGCCATCAAGGATTTAACCACGGACGCGGCGAAGGTGCGCGATGACGCATCCCGCGTGCGTCAGAGCGCAGACGGACTGGCAAAGTCTCTCCGTGCGCTGGAGAACGGATTTATCAAGTCATTGAATGCAAAAGCGGAGCAGGAAAAGCGCGCCGAGGAGGAAAAGCGTCTCTCTGACCACTCCAAGGCGTATGTCATGCTCGACGTGGATGAGCAGGCGGCGGTGAATGCGGCGCGGCAGGAAGCGGAAAGGGCGGAAAAGCAGGAAGCTAAGTCTGCCCCGAAGCAGGAAGCGAAGACGGAAGCGCCCAAGGGCGAACAGAAGCCTGCGCCGAAGGCGGAACCCAAGCCCGAAGTGAAGGCAGAAGCGCCCAAGAGCGAGCAGAAGCCCGCCCCGAAGGCGGAAGCCAAGCCCGAAGTGAAGGCGGAAGCACCCAAGAGCGAGCAGAAGCCCGCTCCGAAGGCGGAACCCAAGCCCGAAGCGAAGGCGGAAGCGCCCAAGAGCGAGCAGAAGTCCGCTCCGAAGGTGGAAGCCAAGCCCGAAGCGAAGGCAGAAGCGCCAAAGAGCGAGCAGAAGCCCGAAACCAAGGCAGAGCCCAAGCCTGAAGCGCCCAAGAAGCCCGCGATTGGTCAGATTATCTCCCGGCCGGGTCAGGCGCTGCCGCCCAAGCCGGTTGGACTGGCACCGAATGTCATCCGTCCGCCGCGTCCGCAGCAGCCCCGTCCGCAGGGACAGCAGGGGGCGCAGGGCAACCGCCCGCAGCAGGGACAGCCTCGTCCAGGCGGAAACGGTGCGTTTATCGCGCGTCCGCAGCAGGGGCAGCCTCGTCCGGGCGGAAACGGTGCGTTTATCGCGCGTCCGCAGCAGGGGCAGCAGAATCGCCCCGGCAATGGCTCGTTCCAGCCTCGTCCGGGTGGAAACGGCGCGTTTGTGGCGCGTCCGCAGGGCGCACGTCCGCAAGGCGGCGCTGGCTTCCAGGCGCGTCCGCAGGGCGGCACGGGCCGTCCGGCTGGCGTGGGCATGAATCGCCCGAAGCCGGCTGTGCCGGATATGGCGCCCGCAATGGGCAAGGAGCGCGTCTCCAACTACGACCCGAACAAGAAGAACTACGTCCGTCAGCATGACCCGGAGCATGTGGCGCGCAACCGCAAGCAGCTCAGCCGCGATGCGGGTTACAGCGGATATGATGACGACGTGGTGCGCGGCGGCAAGCGTAGCCGCATGAAAAAGCCGTCCGCACAGCAGATGATGGCGCCGATTAAGATCGAACACGCCTACATGAGCGGCGACACGATTGTTGTGCGCGACCTGTGCGAAAAGATCGGCAAGACCAGCGCGGAGATTATCAAGAAGCTCTTCCTGCTGGGCAACATGGCGACCATCAACAGCGAGATTGACTTCGATACCGCCTCTCTTGTCTGCGCAGATTTTGACATCACGCTGGAAAAGAAGCCGGAAGTGACCGCGGAGGATCAGCTGACTGCCGAGAACTTCGACGACAGCGAGGAGAACCTCCAGCCGCGTCCGCCGGTTGTGACCATCATGGGTCACGTCGATCACGGCAAGACGTCCCTGCTGGACTACATCCGCAATAGCCGCGTCACGGCGGGCGAAGCGGGCGGCATCACCCAGCATATTGGCGCATACACGGTCAAGATGAACGGCCGCGATATCACGTTCCTCGATACCCCCGGTCACGAAGCCTTCACGGCGATGCGTGCCCGCGGCGCACAGGCGACGGACATTGCGATTCTGGTTGTCGCGGCGGATGACTCGGTCATGCCGCAGACCATTGAAGCCATCAACCACGCGAAGGCGGCGAATGTGCCGATTATCGTGGCGATTAACAAGATGGATAAGCCGGAAGCCGATCCGGAGCGCGTCAAGACTGACCTGACGAAGTACGGCATCGTCTGCGAGGACTGGGGCGGCGACACGATTATGTGCCCCGTTTCCGCCAAGACTGGCGAGGGCGTCGATGAACTGCTCGAAATGATTCTGCTGCAGGCGGACACGATGGAACTGCGCGCGAACCCGAACCGTCTGGGTCGCGGCGTTATCATCGAGGCGAAGCTGGACAAGGCGCGCGGCCCGCTGGCGACTGTGCTGATGCAGAACGGTACGCTGCATGTGGGCGACAACATCATTGCGGGTCTGGCGAGCGGCCGTGTCCGTGCGCTGATTAACGACCGCGGTGAGAAGGTCAAGGAAGCCGGTCCGTCCACGCCTGTGGAAATCATGGGCTTCGATGAAGTGCCGTCTGCGGGCGACGAGATGCAGGCTGTCGGCGACGACCGTCTGTCCCGTCAGGTCGCGGAGGAACGCAAGGCGAAGGTCAAGGCATCCCGCGAGGCGACGATGGCGAAGGTCAGCTTGGAGAACATGTTCTCGAACATGGAATCCGGCAAGCAGACGACATTGAACCTGATTATCAAGGCGGACGTGCAGGGCTCTGTCGAAGCTGTCAAGCAGGCAATGGAGAAGCTGAGCAGCGACGAAGTGAAGGTGCATGTGCTGCACAGCGCGGCGGGCGCCATCACCAAGGACGACGTGAACCTTGCTAGCGCGTTCAACGCCATCATCATCGGCTTCAACATCCGCCCGGATGCGTCCGCGCGGGAAGCGGCGGAGCGCGAAAAGGTGGATGTGCGCCTGTACACCGTCATCTACAAGGCGATTGAGGACATGGAGCTGGCCATGAAGGGTCTGCTTGCGCCGGAGTACCGCGAGGTGCTGCTGGGCCATGCCGAGGTGCGCAATGTGTTCAAGATTACGGGCGCGGGCGTTATCGCCGGCTGCTACGTTACCGACGGCAAGGTGCAGCGCAATGCGCAGGTTCGCCTGCTGCGCGACAATGTTGTCGTGTTCGAGGGCAAGCTGAGCAGCCTGAAGCACTACAAGGAAGACGTCAAGGAAATGGCGGCTGGCTTCGAGTGCGGCATGAGTCTGGAAGGGCACAACGACATCAAGGAAGGCGATGTCGTCGAGTGCTTCATCATGGAGGAAATCCCGCGCTAAGGAATCCTTAATTCCCCTTGCGCAACGCAGGAGGCAGGGCAAAGTCAGTTCCATTTGGCTTTCCCTGCCCCTTTTTTCAAATGCAGCACATGCTTTTATGATGTTCGCGCGTCCTAAAAGCGCTGCTTCTGCTGCGGAAAAAGGCAAGTAACATGAGATTGCGTATGCGAAGCAGTCCAGAGGGCGAACGCAAAGCCCTCTGGTCGCGCCTGCAGGCGCGAAACCCCTGCTTTCGGGAAAGAACAGTTATGGTCGCAAGACCAGCAGTTCGGTCGCGCCCATTTGGCGCGACACAGCATAGACGCTGGAAAGAGCAGCTTGGGGGCGCGTCTGAGGACGCGCGAAGTTTGGGCGCGGGACGCTTCGCTGCCGCGACTTTGCTTGACTTCTCCCTTTGAATAGGTTTGACGCGGAACAGTTGGGGCGTTGCCCCAAACCCCACAAGGGACGCTGTCCCTTGACCCTGCGAAGGGGCAAAGCCCCTCTCGACACCCATTGACTGGCTACCCGGCTTGGACGCACTTTCCAAACAAATCTATCCCGAAAGTTTTTCTTTTCTCTTTCTAACCATCCCATCAGGAGGAAATCATGAGCTATCAGCGTATTGAACGCATTTCCGAGGAAGTCCGCCGCGAGGTGGACCGCATCATCCGCGACGAGGTCAGCGACCCCCGCGTGACCGGCACATTCTCCATCACCCGCGCCGAAGTCACCCGCGACCTTCGCTATGCTAAAATCTACGTCTCTGTGCTGGAGGACGATAAGCGCGAGCCGCTGATGAAGGCGCTGAGGAGCGCGGCGGGTTTTGTCCGCCACGAGCTTGGCAAGCAGATGGTCATCCGCTATGCGCCGGAAATCCAGTTCGTCAGCGACCAGAATATCGCCTATGGCGTGCATATCGCACAGGTGCTGGCGCAGGCGCAGAAGAACCAGAGCGAAAATCAGACGGAAGCGGCGGCCAACGAGGAAGAACCCGAAGCATGAATGGCTTTCTGAATATCCTCAAACCGCCGGGAATGACCAGCGCCGCCGTCGTGGGGTATGTCCGCCGCATGACGGGCAAAAAGCGCGTCGGTCACGCCGGGACGCTTGACCCCGAAGCGGCGGGCGTGCTGCCCATCATGATTGGGCGGGCGGCGCGGCTGTTCGACTATCTGGTGGATAAGGAAAAAACGTATGTGGCGGAGTGCGCGTTCGGTGCGGCAACCGACACACAGGATGCGACGGGCAAAATCATCGCGACGGGGGAGAATTATCCTGATTTTTCCGCCGTGCAGGAAGCCGCGAAGCACCTTGTCGGCGATATTGAGCAGCGTCCCAGCATCTTCAGCGCCATCAAGCAGGACGGCAAGCCCCTCTACGAACGCGCCCGCGATGGCGAGGATGTCGAAGCCCCCGTGCGTATCGTGCATGTGGAATCCATCGAATTGCACGAGGAAACGCCCGACCACGGCGTTCGTATGACGATTCGCTGCGGGCGCGGGACGTACATCCGATCCATCTGCGACGATTTGGGGAAGCTGACGGGCTGCCCGGCGCATATGCGCTTTCTGCTGCGCGCGCAGAGCGGCGTCTTTACGCTGGACAGCGCGATGACGATGGAGGAAGCCGCGGCGTATCAGGCGCAGGGGACGCTGCAAACCCACCTGCTGCCGCTGGATTACGGCATCCAGCATATGCCGCGTGCGGATGCGCCGGAATGGCTGCGCAAGCAAGTGTGCAACGGTGTGAAGCTGCCCGCGAAGAAGCTGCCCGGCGTATTGGCGCTGCCGGAAGGGCAGGCTGTGCGCGTGTATCTGCGGGACGAATTCTGGGGGATGGCGGCGCGGGAAGGGGAATTCCTCGTCTGGAAATGCCTGCTTCCGCCGGAGAAGGAGGAGAACAATGCGAATCATCCGTGACCCGAAGCGCCTGAACCCCTGCGTGCTGGTGCTGGGGATGTTTGACGGCGTGCACCGCGGCCATCAGGCGCTGCTGATGCGCGGAGACGAGCTGGCGCAGGAGATGGTGTATCCGCTGGCGGTCTGCACCTTCCAGCCGCATCCGCTGCATGTGCTTGCGCCGGAGAAAGAGCCGGTGATGCTGACGACGCTGCCGGAAAAAGCAGCGGTCATGCAGTCCTTCGGCGTGGACGGGCTGTGCGTGACGACGTTTACACGGGCGCGCGCCAATCAGTCGCCGGAGGATTTTATGGCGGAACTGGTGGAGGTGTACGCACCGGTTGTAATCGTGTGCGGCTTCAATTTCACCTTCGGCGCGGGCGGCAAAGGCAATGGACAGATGCTCAAGGAGTACGGCAAGAAGCACGGTTTCCGCACGGTGATTGTGCCGGAAGTCGTGATTGACGGCGAAACGGTATCTTCCACGCGCATCCGCCGCTTGCTTGCGCAGGGCGATATGCACGAGGTCAACAACCTGCTCGGACGCGGCTACAGCATTGCGGGGCGCGTTGAGGAGGGCAAGCAGGTCGGGCGCACCATCGGCTTCCCGACGGCGAACATCACCATTCCGCCGCACAAGGCGCTGCCCGCGTTCGGCGTGTATGCCTGTTATCTGGAAACGAGCGGCGGCATTTTCCCGGCGGTGGTGAACGTCGGGCGGCATCCGACGCTGCCAGAAGGACACGTCACGGTGGAAGCGCATGTGCTGGATGAGTTCCTCTCGCTGTACGGGCGGAATGTCCGGCTGACATTCCTGAAATTCATGCGCCCGGAGCAGAAGTTCGATAGCATCGAGACACTGCGCGCACAGATTGCGCACGATGCGGATGACTGCCGGGCCTATTTCGCGCAATTGCAATAAACAAATCACCCGTGCGGGGCAAAAAAGCCGTTGCACGGGTGATTTTTGTAATTGTGGTTATGCTGTCTTTGCATAGAATAGACTTTTGTCGCAGGCGCGAAATCACTGCAAGCAGCATAAGTTCCATATGAAAAAGGAAGAAAAAAGCCTGCTTTACCCCTCCAGCGCTGTTTGCAGACAAATCTCCAGCCCCTTCGCTGCATCCACGGCGGAAACGACATCCTCCGTCGGAACATGCACGAACACGCCCTCGCCGCCGACGGTCAGCCCACGGTCAAGCAGCGCAAAATACAGGTCGTTGCACACATACGCCCCAGCGGTCAGGCTCAAATCAGCAGGAAGCCCGGCGGACTTCATTGCGTCCACCATGCGCAGGACGTTCAGGCGCGTCATGTGCGCATCGGGACGCTTCGGGTCAATCTTTTCGCCGGCGTACAGCACATCCGCATTGTCGGCAATCGCGGCGCGGCGGTAGTTTACCGCAATCAGCTCCGGCGTGATGGCCTTGCGTCCGCCCGCAACGCCGCAGCAGAGCGTGACGGTCGGGCGAATCCGCCGCATCATCTCCACCAGCAAATCGCCCGCCTGACCGTAGCAGACCGGCAACCGCATCCGGTATACGGCGTGCCCCGCAATCGTCTCCGGCAAAAGCGAAACTGCCTCCCATGAGGCATTGCGGCTGCTGCCGCCGAACGGTTCAAAGCCTGTGACAAGAATCGACATAACGCATCCCCTCCGCCCCTTATCATACCCTGCAATCGCCTGCAAGTCAATACTTGCCCCGTGCCGTCAAGTGTGTTATAATATAAGAGATATGCGCAAAGGAGGATTTCCCTATGCTGAAAAAAATCGCGTCCTTCACCATCAATCATGATACGCTCACGCCCGGCATGTACGTTTCCCGCATCGACGGCGACTGCGTGACCTACGATCTTCGGCTGAAATTCCCCAATCAGGGGGATTATGTGGCGCAGCCCGCCCTGCATACGCTCGAACACCTGATTGCGACGTTCGTGCGCTCTTCTACCGCATCGGAGCAGGTGGTGTATTTCGGCCCGATGGGCTGCCGGACGGGGTTCTACCTCATCCTCCGCGACAGCATGAGCAAGGCGGACGCTTTGCAGCTTGTGCGCGACGCATTCCGTTTCGCGGCGGATTTTGAGGGCGAAATCCCCGGCGCGAAGAAAATTGAGTGCGGGAATTATCTGGAGCATGATTTGACCGGCGCAAAGCAGGAAGCCGCGGCGTACTGCGGCGTGCTGTCCCGTTGTTCTGAAGCGACCATGGTTTATCCGGACTAAGGCAGGAGGCCGCGCATGAAGAAAATTGCAATGTTGGGCGACCTGCACGGCAACTTGACGGCGACGCTGGCAATGGAAAAGGCGCTGAAGGACTATCACGTTGATGAAATCTGGTTTCTGGGCGACGCGGTGGGCAAAGGGCCGCAGTCGCGCGAGACATGCGACTGGGTGCGGGCAAACTGCACCCGCTTCGTCGGTGGCAACTGGGATTATGGCATCGGCGGCAAGCGCTTCGCCGCAGATAACTATTTCTGGGATCAGCTGGGCGAAGAGCGCATGAACTGGCTGAACACGCTTCCGCTGGACATGGACGAGTGGATTAGCGGCACGCATTTTCGCTTTTTCCACGGCCGCCCTGTGACGGACTTGATGCTTGTGCAGCACGACAAGAGTGTTCTGGCACAGCCTTTCACAGCGAATGGCAAAGTTTACGGCGGCGTAGTTTTTGCTGACAGTCACCGTCCGTTCCTGCGGACGCTGGATGTGGGCTACATCGTCAACACGGGCAGCGTTGGCAACAGCATGGGTGTCCCGAAAGCCCACGCGGTGATTGTCGAGGGCGATTTCGGCTCGCGTGAACCGGGCGTTCTGCTGATGTCGGTGATTTCTGTGCCATATGATAATGAAGCCGCGGCAGAGGTTGCACGCAGGGATACGCACCTCCCGCACCGGGAGGCGTACATTCGGGAAATCCTCACGGGGATTTATTCGCGGTGAAGATTCCCCACGCCCCCGCTTTGCGGGTTATAAGCAGCTTGTATATTCTTGTTGCAGGGGGACGCGCCTGCGGGCGCGCAAGGGGGCTTTCCGGTCGCCCCCTTGACCCCTTCGGCCGTCACCTTCCATGTTGCTTGAATCGTATTGTTACTTGGAAGAACGAAAGGCACACTAACTAAAAAACTTCCAATAAAAATCAAGTAACATGGGAGTGCACCGAAGGTTTCCAAAGGGCGAACGGAAAGCCCTTTGGTCGCCTCCGCAGAGGCGAAACCCCTGCGCAATACGCGAAAGCAGTATGAAAATGCGCGCAACTCAATCGCGCGAAAGGGAGTCCAGAGGGTCGAAGACCCTTTGGCGGAGTCCAGAGGCAGCGCCTCTGGTGAAACGAGGTGAATCAAAGAATGTTGATTGCTTGTGAAGATAAGAAAATGGAACTCGAACAGGGCATGACCGTTGAACAGTGCCTGATAAAGCTCGGTGTCAGCCGCGAAGGCGTGCTGGCCGTCCAGCAGGGCGGACGTGTGCTGGAAATGAACGCGCCCGTCACCCAGCCGGGGCTGCTCCACCTGCTCACCATGCACACGGAGGAAGGTCGGCGCATCTATGAGCGTTCGGTGCGCTTCCTTCTGCTTGCAGCGACGAACCGCATCCTGCCCGGTCAGCGCGTCCGCATTGAGTATAGCGTCAGCGGTGGCGTGCTGCTGCGAATGCCCGGTCACGCCATCACGGAGGAGGAGACGCGCGCCATCGCCCAGCAGATGCACGCTCTCGCGGCGCAGAATCTGCCATTCGAGAAGAAAGAATGGACGCTCGACGATGCCATTGCCTACTTCGACGCGCAGGGGCAGGCGGATAAAGTCGCGCTGCTCTCCCGCCGAACAACGCCGTTCTTCCATATGTACGGGCTGGACGGTATGTGGGAGTACTTCTATGGCGCAATGGCGACGCGCACGGGCATGACGCAGGTCTTTGAACTCACTTGGCTGCCCGACCGCGGCATCGTTCTGCGTCTGCCGGCAGCCAATCACCCAGAGAAAGCTGCGCCGTATGTGCATCGCGCGGGGCATCTGGCAGTGTTTGACCAATCGACAAGGTGGTGCGCGCTGCTGGGCGTCAACAACGCCGCCGACGTCGCGGAGATGATGGAGGGACACCGCTTCCGCCACTTCATCCGCCTGAATGAAGCGCTGCACGACAAGGCGATTGCCGACATTGCGGCGGATATTGCCATCCAGCACAAGAAAATCGTGCTGGTTGCCGGGCCGTCTTCGTCCGGCAAAACGACGTTCGCCCAGCGATTGGCACTCCACCTGAACGTTATCGGGCTTCAGCCGCTGGTAATTTCGCTGGATAACTACTACCTTGACCGCGACAGCATCCCGCTGCAAGAGGACGGCACGCTCGACCTCGAAGCCATCAGCACGCTGGATGTGCCGCTCTTCCGCCAGCATTTGGCGGAATTGCTGGATGGGCGCGAAGTTTTGCTGCCAACGTTCTCCTTCAAACTCGGCAAGCGCAATCCGGGCGGCACGCCAGTTCGCCTGCGGGAAGGGCAAGTGATGGTTATCGAGGGCATCCACGGGCTGAATCCGGCGCTGTCCGAGGGACTGCACACGGATGCCATCTACCGCGTGTTCGTCAGCGCCCTGACATGCTTGAACCTTGACGACCACAACCGCATCCGCACGACGGATGTCCGCCTGCTGCGGCGCATCGTGCGCGACATGCAGTTCCGCGCGACGCCGCCGAACAACACGCTTTCGATGTGGCCCAGTGTCCGCCACGGCGAAGAAACGTGGATTTTCCCCTATCAGGAGAACGCCGACCGCATGTTCAACACCGCCCTGCACTACGAGCTGCCCGTCCTGCGCCACTATGCCTACGACCTCTTGAAGGCGATTCCGCCGGAGAATGAGAACTATCTGGCTGCGCGCCGGCTGATTAAGACGCTGAACTATTTCCCGGATATTGACGAGGGCGTGCTGGCGGAAATCCCCCCGCTGAGCCTGCTGCGTGAGTTCATCGGCGGCTGCACGATTGAGGAAGCGTAAGCCATTTTGCTTGAAGCCTCAAAAGTGGCGATTCTCCCTGCAACGATAAAGTGTTACCGAATTGAAAAACAAGATTGCTTCGCTTGATGAAAGCGCAAAGCTGTGGTATAATAACGGCAGACGGAAGGAGGCTGATATTCCGTGTTCCAGATTGGAAACGAACGGGTTGCATTGGTGACGGATACGTCCTGCGATCTGTCGGATGAACAGCTCAGTCAATATGATATTCGCACAGTTGCGCTGCGTGTAGCGACCAGTCAGGGAGAGTTCCGCGACCGGCTCGAAATCACGCAGGAGCAGCTTTATGATTTGCTTCAGCGGGAAGTACCGAAAACATCCCTGCCGCTGCCGGAGGATGTCAGCAACCTCTACCGCACCCTGCACGACGAGGGCGCAACGAGCATCCTGCACCTGTCCATCAGCGGCAGCCTGTCCGGAACGTTCAACATGGTTTCTCTGCTTGCGGAGGATTTTGAGGACATGAAAATTCATGTTTTCGACTCCAAAACGCTCTCCTGCGGTCTGGGGCTGCTGGTGCTGGAAGCGGCGGAATCACTGCAAAACGGCATGTCGGTGGAGGATACCATCGCGCTGCTGGAGAAACGCCGCGAACATCAGCTGGGCGCGTTCGTCATCCGCACGCTCGAATTCCTGCGCAAGGGCGGGCGCATCGGGCGCGTTGAGGGCGCAATCGGCTCGCTGCTGCAAATCAAGCCGGTCATCTACGTGAACGACGAGGGCGTCTACAACACGCTGTGCAAAGCGCGCGGCTTCTCCAACGCGCTGACGGCGATGGTGGACGAGATCATCCGCCGCTATCAGGGTCACAAGGTGCGTCTGGCGGTGGTGCATGGCGCGGCATATGACGATGCCGTGAAACTCCGCGACCGCCTGATGGAGCGGCTCGACGTGGTGTCGAGCTTCATCAGTCCGGTCAGTCCCGCACTGGCGATTCACACCGGGCCGGGGTTGCTTGGCGCGATTGTACAGCTGGCGGAATGAGGGAAGAACATAAATTGCACATCCCCGCGGCTCTGCTGATTTTCGGAAAGAAGAAAGTCGGCAGAGCCGCTTTGCTTTGGAAAATTTCCACCCGCTTCGTTTTCAATGGCAAACGAAGAAGGATTCTTCATGGCACATAAAGGGGAGCACAAATACAGATTGGCAACAGCTCACATGGCTTTGCTATGCGAGAACGGGCAAGGGAAAAAACTTGCGTGTGCAGCGGCGCAAGCGTTCCTTCCTGCCGTTCGTGTCTGTGCGCTATAATACGTCTGCACCCCACGGCGGAAGGAATGGAAATTCCGATGGGCGGGCGACAGAAGTGCGGAAACCCGAAGAAAAAGTCTGCTTTTTGATGCGCTGATTCCACCTGTAATTCACCCGGCATGTAATATCCCCTTGCAATACACGATTGCCTATGTAGTGTTTTTGTAAATTCCAACTTCTTTTGTGTTTTCTCTGTATTTTTGCGCGAAATATGTCGAAAAATAACACATGCTACTTTTCTTTTCCTGCAAAATGTGCTAAAATAGGCATACGAGAACTTCCAGTGGTGCAGTTTAGGCGTCAGGATACAGCGCTGGAAGGCCGTTTTTCAATCATGGTATGCGTGAAGGGTATCGTGTATTGATTATAATAACCATTTTCTGACACTGACGCTTTGCTAAGGAGGTTTTTCCTGTGGATGATGCGAAATACCCTGCTTTTGATACCAAACCCTACCGAATCGTGAAGAGCCGCAGTGAGGCAAGCGTGCCCGTGAACGTCGCGCCGACGTACTACATCGTGGCTTCTGATTTACAGGGCTTTCCCCTACAGCAGGCGATTCCGCTCGTCCAGATGTCCACCAACGCTCAGCTTGCCCCTCGCCCGCCCGAAAATCAACTGCCGCCGCTGCCTGTGCCGAGACCGGGTACGCCGATGCGGTGGTATATCGCCAGCCTGCTGCGGTGTCTGGGTGTTCCGGCGCGGCTGTCGGGGTTCAACTATCTGGTGGAAACGCTGCTGCTGCTGGTGAATCGCCCGTTTGAGACGCGACTGGTGACGGGCGAGGTGTACCCGGTGGTCGCAAAGCAGTGCAACACCACGCCCATCGGGGTGGATCAGGCGATTCGCACGGCGGTCAACCAGACGTGGCAGGAGCAGAACATACCTGTGTACTGCGCGCTGATGGGGCGGAGTCCCACGCCGCACGAGCCGCGCCCGACGAGCTGCGAGTTTCTGGCGAATGTGCTGATGTATGTGAGGATTCAGATGGCGGAGTGCCATTACTGATAGGGAACTGACGGCGAATAGAAGGAAGACTGTCTGCGCGGAGCGGGCAGTCTTTTTTGCTGCTTACATGCGGCTGGTCTTGTGAAGATACACAACAATTCGATATGCTTTTGTTAGTAATGCCAGAAAAATATAATTCTGCAAGAAAACACTTGACTTTTTTCGGGGGGGGTAAAATGAAAGTATCATTGAAAGGAGGGGGACTATGTGCTCATGCCACGTTTACGCACTCAAATTGGAAACTGCATTCAGAAAAGGCAATTGCTGTCCGTTTAGTGCAGATGAATTTGAGGCGGATTTTCAAGGAACGCTGGCGTTCGGACTATCAAGGCTGTCTGCGGAGAATCTGATTGAAAAATCAGAAATCAACGCATGGATGGAAGAATATGCTTTTTGCGGCAAAAAGCTACGAGAAATTGTGACGGACGACGAAAATAGGGAGGTGCTGGAAGAACTGATTCGTAGGCTGAACATATTAAGAAACCGCTATGTTCAGGAAAGCATCAGTGAATGAAAGTGCAGTTCATGGGGACACGCTACCAGTATAGCTATGTAAACATTAGGAGGAGAAGATAATGAAAAACTATAGGCGCCCATTGCTCATTTTGCTGCTGTGCATCCTTGTGGTCGCCTTGACGGGATGCAGCAATGATACGACCGTAGAGGGTTCTAACAATACGGAAAAAAGGATAGAAAGCATGTCTCTGTCGGATTTCCGGAATGCCGAAAAAATTGGGAGCTTTACGGATGAAGGTATCGCGATAATCAAAATCAACGGAAAATATGGCTATATTGATATTCACGGGAATACTGTTGTTATGCCACAGTATGATGAAGCAGAGAATTTTTCAAATGGAATCGAAGTTGTTACAACGGAAATAGATGGCACTGATGTACGTGGTGCAATTAATATGCAAGGAGAAGTGGTGCTGCCGTTCAAATATAAAGGTAGTCTCATATGGTATCCTGAAGAAGAGGTGTTCACAGTAGCTGAAAAAACATACGAGGAAGGAGGGACATGGAAACTCTTGGATCGGAATGGCAACGCAATCTCTGATTTTGAATGGGATTCTATCGCAGCTAGTAACAACTGTGCAGCAGTGCGCAAAGATGGCAAATGGGGAATAATTGATTTGGCAGGGAATATAATCATACAACCAAAATACGAAGAGATGTACTTGGAGGATAATGGAAAACAAATTTGGGTGAAAATGAACAATGGAGATATTTGCCAGATAGATGAAGATGAGAGTATAATCAGAGATATAAACTCAATAATTAATAATACAAATAAACTTGCGAAGTCAACAAATATTTCTGTTAATTTAGGTTTCTATAACTTTCCGTGGATATGGGGAGACAAAGTGCTTTTCGAAGTGTATGTTTACCAAGAAGATTATGGTATTAACTATATTGTAGCGCATACATGGGCTATGTTTGATTCACATAGCTTCACACTACCAATGCTAAAAGAAGGGTATGCTGTCAGTAACTTTAGCGTGGCAGGTGACTATGCGGTTTTATGTTTAAACCCGTTAACAAGCAAATCTGGCTATACAATGTACATTTCTGATGCCGTAAATGCCAATGTTACATATCATTGTGTAATCAACAAAGAAGGCAAAACTGTTATTTCACCCATGGAGGACCATATCGAACTGAGTGGTGAAAATCCGGGTGTGTTCTGTTGCAGACATGATAAGAACTACTATCTGATGTCGGAATACGGCACTAAATTGACTAAAAACTATAAGGGAATATGGGGACCAAGGAACGGTTACTATCTGTATCAAGATTATAATGGTCTAAGGGGTTATCTGAATCAGGACGGCTCTATCGCAATTCCTGCACAGTATAAAAATGCAAGGCAATTTGGAGCAGGATATGCGCCCGTTTGCACAGAAGATGGATGGCATATCATCAATCCTTTAGGCGAAATCGTATATTAATCAAACATCAAAACGCGCGCCCCTCCTGTCATATCCGGCGGAAGGGGTGCGTTTTGCATCACTTCTGAATCTGTTCCCAATGCTGGGGTCTTTGATTTTCTTGTCTTCCGCAAACAACAGCACATCCTCGACTTCGGCATAGTCGCTTTCGCAAAATACGGAAACCGGCTCAGTGCCTTCCTTCTCGAAAGGCGACTGAGCCGGTTCAATCAATGATGCGCTTTTACGCGAATTGTACATCCGCATTAAACTTCCCATTCACGAACACCACACCCTTGCGTCCGTCGCGCAGCGTCACTTCCGCGCGGAGGTCGTCCGTGCCAAACATGAAGTCCACATGCACGCGCGAGTGGTTCAGATTCACGCGATCCCACGCTGCAAAGTCCGTGCCGGAAAGGCCTTTGAACAGAATGTTGAACCCGCGGCCGAGCGCCATGTGGCATGCCGCGTTTTCATCCAACAGCGTCTCCATGAACAGCAGCCCTGTCTTTGCCAGCGGCGAATCGCACTGCACAAATGCCACTTCGCCCAGATACCGGCTGCCTTCGTCCGTGTCCAGCAGGGACTTGAGCGCATCGTACCCCTTTTCGGCATAGAAATCCACCACCTGGCCGTCGCGGAAGGTGAAACCGAAGCCATCCACCACCGTGCCATTCAGCATCAGCGGGCGGCTTGCCTTGACTGTGCCGTTGACGCGGAATTTGTCCGGGCTGGTGGATACCTCCGCTGTCGGGATGTTCGGCAGATACATGTCCGGCGTGTAATCACCGCCCATGGCGCCAACCCACAGCACGCCCGGCTGAAAGCCGACGGTGATATCCGTGCCGATGCCATTGGTGTAGTGGATGCTGTCGATGTCCTCGCGATTGAGGATGTCGGCGAACTGCCCGTTTTCGCCCATAGCGTCCAGCCAATTGCGGATGGGGGCGTTTTCGTCAATGCGGCAGACGTTGAATAGCACGTCCCACAATTTTGCCACGCCATCCGACACGTTCAGCGCCGGGAAAAGAAACTTTGCCCAATTTTCCGACGGCGCGGTAGAAATGCACCAGTGCATCCCATTTTCTGCCGTCCCCTTGCGGAGAATGTTGCGCGTGTTGTTGCCGTGCTGCTGCACGTTGGCAACGCGCTGGGGGTCAGCGCCCTCGAACAACGTCGGATAAGCAGGAAGAATCCGCAGAGAACACGCGCCCTGTTGGATGTATGCCGCGTAGGATTCTGTTTCCCACGGCGCAACGGCGGAAAAATCCTCCTGCGTGTCGGAAAGTGCGCGCTCCCGGTCGACATACGGCTCTGCCCAGTGGATGATAACGTCCTTTGCGCCGCGCTGAAACGCCTCGTGGCTGAGCGCACGGGCGAGCGGGTAGTTTTCTGCATCAATGTCCAGCAGCAGATACTGCCCCTTTTGCAGATTCACGCCCAAGCCAATCAGCAGTTCGGCGTATTTTGCCAGCTTTTCCTCAAAGGTCAGCATGTTTTTCTCCTTTCGGCGCGCATCAGCAAAGCGCAATCGCTTCGATTTCCAGTTCTGCGTTTTTCGGCAGCGCCGCCACCTGCACGCAGGAGCGCGCGGGTGCGTCCGTCGCGAAGAACTCCGCATATGCCGCGTTGATGGTCTGGAAGTTCTTTAAGTCTTTGACGAAAATCGTCGTTTTGACCACCTTGTCAAGGCTGCTGCCAGCCGCTTCAAGAATCGCGGTGACGTTGCGCAGCGAATGCCGCGTTTGCTCAGCGATATCGCCCGTGGAAAGCTGCCCTGTCGCCATATCAATGGGCAGACAGCCCGACACGAACACCAAATTGCCCACCTTGATGCCCTGAGAGTACGGCCCGATCGCACCCGGCGCCTTTACCGTTGCAACAACCTGTTTTTCCATGTTCCTCTTCCTTCCTATCAATCCAGTTTCAGTTGACTGTAAAGCGGCGTGGACGGACGAAAATCGCATCCGTTCGGCAGCAGCTTCATCAGCTTCTTCCACAATCCCAGTTTCATGCCGTCCGCCAGCGGGTTTTCTGCTGAGTAATTCAGGCAGATAAGTTTCGGATGCTCATCCGTGCCGCCGGAAAGCATATCAGTGAAAAGCTGGCGCGTAACTTCATCGAAATTGCCGGAATAGACGCGGCTTTCGTCAAACACACCGCTGTCGCGCCCTTCCTGCACATCGATGGCGTTGGCGACCAAGTACGCCTTGCCCTCCTTCGTGACCAGATACACGCCGCTGCCGACGACGACCGAGCCGAAAATCGCCTTCACCGCCGGGTCGGAGCGTTCGCGCGTTGCCGTCAGCCAAGCGTCATAGCCCATTTCGCGCAGCCAAGCCGCCGCAATCTGCACGTTCTCTCGATTACTGTCGTACTTCACGCTTCCGCCACCCCTTCCTTGTACGGAATCAGGTACAATTCTTTCTGCCGATGGCTCAGCAACTCACAGCCGTTCTTCGTTACGACGATATCATCCTCGATATGCGCGCCGACCAGTCCGTTGATGCAGCTGGGTTCAATAGCATAGACCTCGTTTTCACGCACGATGCCTTCTGTCAGCCGGCCGCGTTTCTTTGCCGCAAGCACCGTTCCGCCGTCATGACACGCACGGCCAAGCTGATGTCCTGTTGCAATGCCGGGGTCATTCACGCCGAAATCAATCAGCCGCTGATGATTGAGCAGGTTGATTTCCCAGCCGTGAACGCCCGGTTTCATGGCGGAAAGCACCATATCGATGTTGCCGTTCACGAAATCGAAATAACGCTGCACTTCCTCCGGCGCTTTTGTTTCGCCTTTGCGCAGGGCATAGAAGGTACGACTCACGTCGCTGCTGAAGCCCTTGTGCCAGCAGAAGAAATCCAGAATCAGCACATCGCCGGGCAGCGTCTTAACCGCCATCGGCCCGCGGTGCGACATGCCGCCGCGCAGGTTCAGCAGCATCGGCGGGGTGTCCGGACCGCCGCCCTCACTGCTCACCAGTCTGCGTTTCTTCATTTCCCGAACGAACAAATCGCTGATTTCCAGCTCTGTCATGCCTTGCTGAATCTCGTCGCGGCAGACGGCGATGCACTCCTCTGCCAGTGCAATGGATTCCCGCAGGCGCTGAAGCTCAATGGGGGATTTCAGCGCGCGCACCGTGTCCATCATTTCCGCGGCGGACGTGACTTTTTGCTCCAGCTCCTCCATTGGCAGGTGGAAATAGCGGAACACATAGGTGAATGCGCCCAGCGTCAGACCGTCGGCGCTCGTGTCGTCCTCGCTGTAATCCAGCGCCAGGCGGGTGATGGGCTGTGCATCCATCAGCGCGGTGAAAGCGGATGCAAAATCTTCCGTGTAGGTTTGAATGGTTACATCCGTAAGCCTGGCAAACTTCTCCACTTCCGACGAATGTACCAGCAGCGCATGAGCGCCGCTTTGGCGGAACAGCGCTGCACAGAGATGCTCAGTCGTCTGGTCGAAGAGCAGCTCAAAGTAGCCGTCGCTGCCCTGCCGGGAAAGAATCAGAAATGCATCAAAATCTTGCCTCTGCATTTCTGCGCTTAGCTGGGCGATTTTCTCGTTTGCCAGCAGAATATGCTCGTTCATGCCTGTTTGCCCTCCTCATAGCGGAAGCAGGCGACGCTGTGCCCTGGCTTCACCTCGCGCAGTGTCGGCTTTTCCGTGCGGCAGCGTTCCGTGGCATAGGGGCAGCGCGTGCAGAAGCGGCAACCTTGCGGGATGTTGTCGATGCCGGGAATTTCGCCCTGCATGATGATTTTCTCGCGCTTGCGCTCAGGGTCGGTGTCCGGCACGGAGGACAGCAGCATCTGCGTATACGGGTGCAGCGGATGCTCAAACAACGACTGCTTGCCAGCATACTCCATCATTGCGCCCAGATACATTACCGCGATCCGGTCGCTCAAGTGCTTTACCACGCGCAGGTCGTGGCTGATGAACAGGTAGGTGATGTGGTATTCCGCCTTCATTTTTTGCAGCAGATTCACCACCTGCGCCTGTACGCTGACATCCAGCGCGCTGACAGGTTCGTCACACACAATCAGCGCTGGGCGCAGGGCAATGGCGCGCGCAATGGCAATGCGCTGCCGCTGACCGCCGGAAAACTCGTGCGGATAGCGCAGCATCTGTTCCTCGGACAAACCGACTTCATGCAGCAGCTTTATCACCGCTTCCTCGCGCTCCGCCTTCGTCTTGTACAGGTGCTGAATCTTCATACCCTCGCTGATTTGTGCCTTCACGTTCATGCGGGGGTCTAAGCTGGAATACGGGTCTTGGAAAATCATTTGGATGTTTCGGCGCAGGGGGCGAATCTGCCGCGTCGAAAGATGTGTGATGTCCGTGCCCTGAAAGACGATCTGACCGTCGGTTGGCTCATACAGGCGCACAAGGCACTTGCCGACGGTCGATTTTCCGCAGCCGCTTTCGCCCACCAGCCCCAACGTTTCGCCCTCCGCAATGGAGAAGGAAATGTCGTCCACTGCTTTAAGCGTGGTTTCGCCTTCGTCGCCGCCCTTGACGGAAAAATACTTCTTCAGGTGCGATACAGTCAGCAAATCAGCCATTCTCCCACTCCTTTCGGTAGTTCTCATCGTATTTCAGGCAGCGGACGCGCCGGATGATGCCACTTTCATCAGCAGGCAGGGTCATCATCTTCGGCTCCACCTTGCGGCAGCAGTCCTTGGCGTATTTGCAGCGGTTGCAGAACGCGCAGCCGATGGGCATGTTATAGATGCTTGGCACTGTGCCTTCAATCGTTTCCAAATGCTCTTTTTCCTCTGTCAGACTCGGCATGGATGCCATCAGACCTTCGGTGTAGGGGTGCAACGGACGGTGGAACAGCGGAATGACATCCGCTTCCTCCACAATCTGACCGGCGTACATGACGGCAACGCGGTCTGCGTTCTCCGCAATTACGCCCATATCGTGCGTCACAAGGATGACTGCCGAATGCGGCTGGGCCTGCTTGAGCTGGCGGAGCAATTGCAGAATCTGTGCCTGTACGGTCACGTCCAGCGCGGTGGTCGGCTCATCGGCAATCAGTATGTTCGGCTGACATGCCAGCGCCATGGCAATCATCACGCGCTGGCGCATCCCGCCAGAGAGCTGATGCGGATATTGCAGCACGCGCTTTTCCGGGCTGGAAAGGCCAACCATCCGCAGCAGCTCCACGGCGCGCTTTTCGGCTTCCGCCTTAGTCATGTGCAGGTGGAAGCGCAGCGGTTCACACAGCTGATAGCCGACCGTAAAGACGGGGTTCAGGCTCGTCATCGGCTCCTGAAAAATCATAGCGATTTTGTTGCCCTGAATCTTGCGCATTTCCTTGGGGGAGAGCTTGAGTAAATCTGTGCCCTCATAGATAATTTCGCCGCTGCGGATTTTGCCGCCGATGCTTGGCACAAGCCCCATTACGCTCATGCCGCTGACACTCTTGCCGCTGCCGCTTTCGCCGATGATGCCCAGCGTCTGCCCTTCCTCCAGGGTGAAGTTCACGTCACGGACGGCCTGCCCCTCGCGGCGGCGCTTGTAAAAGGAGACTTTCAGGTCCTTGACTTCGAGAATCACGTTTCCCATAAAAGCACTCCTTTCTCAGCGCGTTTTCGCGTCGAACGCGTCACGCAGGCCGTCGCCAATCAGGTTAATGCACAGCACCGTCACCAGGATGCACAGTCCCGGCGGAAGCCAAATCCACGGGCGATTCAGCAGCGTGGTGAGGTTGGTGGCAGCGTTAATCATGTTGCCCCAGCTGGGCGTGGGCGGCGCAACGCCCACGCCGAGAAACGACAGCGAAGCTTCTGTCAAAATCGCGCTGGCAATGGACAGCGTGGCCTGAACGACCACGGGCGCAATGATGTTGGGCAGCACATGCGTAAAGACGATGCGCACATTGCCCGCGCCCAGCACGATGCTGGACTGCACATACTCCAGTTCGCGGATTTTGAGAATTTCACCGCGCACCAGACGTGCTGTACCCGTCCAGCTGACTAAGCCGATAATCAGCATGATGGTGTAAATTGTTGGCGTGATGAAGCAGGAAATGGTGATAATCAGGAACATGACAGGGAAGCAGATGACCACATCCACCGTGCGCATGATGAGGCTGTCTGCCAGCCGCCCGCCGAAGCAGGCGAGGCAGCCCGCCAGAATGCCGATGGCGACGGAAATCAGGCAGCTGATCAAGCCGACGCTCAGCGAAATGCGGCCGCCGTAGAGCAGACGGGCGAACACGTCGCGACCGATGCTGTCCGTGCCCAAAATGTGCTCGGCGCTGGGGGCGCTGTACTTGTCAATCATGCCATTTTCCTTGTAGTTCTCTGCCAACGGGTCGTAGGTGCAGATTTTGTCCGCAAATATTGCCAGCAGAATCAGCACAAGGAGGATGATGAGGCTGATGACCGCCAGCTTGTTGCGGCAGAATTTCTCCGCCGCGCGCCGCATGGTGCTTTCGCCCTTGACGGCACGAAATGTATTCTGGCGCATGGTCATTCCCCCTTTCCTTTGGATACGCGAATGCGTGGGTCTGCTACGGTGTAGAGCATGTCGGCAATGAAGTTGCCCAGCAGCACCAGCACGGCGGTAATCAGGTTCAGCGCCATCAGCTCAGAATACTCGCGCGCGGTGATGGCCTTGATGCCCAGCGTGCCCAAACCCGGCCAGTTGAAAATGGATTCGACAATGTACGATCCGCCCAGCAGCCCCGGCAGAGACAGCCCGAAGAGCGTGATAATCGGGATGAGGGCATTGCGCAGCGCATGGACGAAAATCACGCGCTTTTCGCCTAAGCCCTTGGCGCGCGCTGTGCGGATGAAGTCCTCATGGATAACATCCAGCATACTGGAGCGCGCATAGCGGGTAATGCTCGCCGTCTGCGGCAGCGCCATGACGATAGCGGGCAGCGTCATGTGGCGCACAACATCCACAAAGCCCGCCCAGCCGGTCAACTCCACGCCAATGGTGCGCATGGCGCCAGTTGGGAACCAGCCTAACTTTAGGCTGAACACATACACAGAGCCAAGTGCAAGGAAAAAACTCGGCACAGCCACGCCGATGAATGCCAGCACCGTCAAAATGTAATCACCGACAGAGCCGGAATGCGTCGCGGAATAAATGCCGAAAATCAGACCGAACAGCAGACTGATGGCGTAGGACGTGAGCGTGAGAAGAAGTGTCGGACCGATGCGCTCGGTGATGATGTCCGTCACACTGCGGCCGCTCATAACGCTGTAACCCAGATTGCCCTGAAGAATCTGCCCCAGCCACTTGAAATACTGCACATAAATGGGGTCGTTGAGTCCCAGCGCATCCTCTGCCGCCTGAATGTCCTCCATGGACAGCTTCGGGTTAATCATCGTCTGCAGCGGCGAGCCGGGCGCGATTTTCATGATGAGAAACGTCAGCAACGTGATGCCGAAAAGAATCGGAATCATTTGCAGCAGACGTTTGAGCACATAGTGGCGGCCCACAAAGGCACGCACTTTCCTCAGGGTTTTCAAACTTGCGTCACATCCTCGTCTGATGCCACGCTGTCCGCGGACAAAAGTATGTCCGCGGACAGCAGGCGGTTTCTGGGGGCGTTTGCCCCGATGGAATTATTTCGTGAAGGAAGGCAGGTTCACCAGATTGCTCAGGCTGTTGATGACCACGCCGTCTATCGTGCCGTTTGCAACCCAGACGGTGTTCTTTTCCACAAACGGGAAGAGCAGCGCGTTGTCCAGCATGTAGGTGTTGATTTCGTGGTAGATTTCCGTGCGCTTGGCCTGATCGGTTTCCGCCTGACCAGCGTACCAGAGGGCATCGAGGGTTTCATCGCCGCAGCGGTTGAAGTTGAAGCCGCCCTTCGCAGCGTCAAAGTCAGAGCAGTAGAGAACCATCAGCCCGGACGGATCGCCGTCGCCGCCGCCAAAGGTGTAAGTGCCGTAATCCGCTGTCTCCTGATTGCTGATGGTTTCTACCATGACCGACCAGTCCACCAGCTTGATGTTGACCTTAATGCCGGACTTCTTCAGGGAGGACTGCCACAGGGTGAGCAGATCGTTCTGCTCACTGCCGGTGCACAGGGAGGTGAACGCCAAGGTCACACCGTCCTTCTGATAGTAGCCGTCATTGCCCATGACGTAGCCGTCAGCTTCCAGAATGCTCTTTGCCTTGTCATGATCCTCGGTGTAGGGATAGGTGGACTTGTCCGCAGCCCAGTTTCGGTTCACGAACACGGAGCAGGAGCCTTCGCCGTAATCGCCGAAAACAGCTTTCGCAATGGTCTCAGGCGTGTAGGAGTACAGGATGGCGCGGCGTACTTCCACATCAGAAAGCGGACCCTTGATGAGGTTCGGGTAGAGCGGATAGTTACTGCCGGAACAGACATACGTCTTGGTGTTGTCCATGAACGCCAGCGTTTCTACGTCCTCAATTGGCGCCTTAAACATATCGATTTCGCCATTCATATAGGCGTTGACGAATGTCGTTGCGCTTTCAGCAAAGCGGAAAATCACGGTGTCAATCTGCGCCGGTTCGCCTGCCCAGGCTTCGTTCTTGACGAGCTTGATGTATTCGCCGTGTTCCCAAGTGACGAGCTTGTACGGGCCGTATGTCACGGGATGTTCCGCGAAATCGGTCTTTGCCCAGTCGCTGAAGGAAACGCCGGACAGCACATGCTCCGGTAAAATCGCGCCGGGGTCGCAGTAGTAGCCGAGGAATGTGGGATCCCATGCGCTCAGCTGCACAGTCATCGTGTAGTCGTCCACTTTCTGTACACCGCTCATGCCCACTGTTTCGCCGCTGTGCGCTTCCGCATAGCCCGCAATGCTGGACACGTTCGTACTCGCGCCGCCGGTGTAATCCGCGCTTGCCAGCGTGTTGAGCGTGAAAATCACATCGTCGATGGTCAGCGGCTCGCCGTCCGTCCAGGTGTAGCCTTCACGCAGCTTCCAAGTGTACGTCAGCGTGTCGGCATCAAATTCGCAGCTTTCCAGCATCAGTGGTTCGGGGATGCTGGTCTCGTCGTTCCGCTTGAACAGATACGGCATCATCTGCATGATGACCATGGCATCCTTATCCGCCGTATACATATACGGAATGATAGTATCCGGTTCGCCAACCAGACCAATCGTGATCTGGGTACTGCCTTCCGCCAGCGCCGCGCCCGAAAGCAGTGCGGTGAGCAGGAGGCAGAGGGTCAACAGAAAAGAAAAAACTCGCTTCATCGTTCAAGCCCTCCACTTCGTTCGTTTTCTGAATCCTGCAAGTTTTTGACGAGCTGGATTCATTTTCTTTCACACGCTGGAGCAATGAACTTGCCCTGCGTGTTGACGGTATTCTAACAATTTTTTGTGCCGCAGTCAAGTCTAATTCGCAAAAGATTTTGTACTTATCGTGTTTTTTGGGCGCTTTCCACTCCGCTTACTCGATATTATTCAAATGTAGAAGTGAAATTTAACTCGGAGCACCAGAAAGTTGCGAATTAGCACACAATAATTTGTGCGTGCGAGCAAAAAACATTTGACATTTGAACAAAGGCGAGGTATAATCAAAACGAATGGAAAATCAATTTTCCATCTTGAAGTTATGCAAAATACGGATTTCCCCTTTTTTTCCCCGAAAGCAAATCTTTCGACGCTGCCTGCAAAGCATCGGAAGAGAATGGAGGAACTTGAGCCATGAAGCAGAACCTTTTCTCTGATGACGCCGTTCGGCTGGATATATTGCGCCAGCGCAGTTACAGTATGCGCTGGGCGAGTTTGCCGGAGGACGTCATCCCGCTGTCGAGCGCTGATCCGGATTTTCCGCCGTCGCAGGAAATACTCGATACGCTGCATGAATATTTGAATGGCGGCTACATGCCGTATGTGCCGCCGCTGGGCATCACTGGGCTGCGCGAGACGCTGGCGGAAGGCATTTGGAAACGCAAGCATGAGAAAACAGAGCCGGAATGGTTCATTCCGACGGACAGCGCGGCGCGCGCCATGCAGATTGCTGCGGCGGCCGTCCTTGCGCCCGGCGACGAAGCCATCATCTTTGATCCGGTTGACCTGATGTTTGGTGTCAGCATCGGAATGGCGGGCGGAAAAGCTATCTACTATCCCTGCCAGAAGCACGGCGGGCATTGGGATTTTTCCGATTTAGAAGGGTACATCACCCCGAAAACGCGGATACTCTGCTTGTGCAATCCGCATAATCCGCTGGGCAAGCTGTATTCCGTTGTGGAGTTGCGGAAGATTCTGGATATCGCTAATGCACATGGGCTGTATATCCTCAACGACGAGGTATGGTCGGACATTATCTATTCGGAAGTGCCCTTCCACAGCCTAATGGAGTTCCCGAAAGAGGACACGCAGCACGTTATGACAGTCTACGGCTTCTCCAAAGGCTTCTCGATGGCGGGTATCCGCGGCGGATACCTGATTTGTCCGGAAAAAGCGCTCTTTGACCGCGCATTCGACGTGTCGGGCGTGGGCGTGACGGTTGGCGGCGTGCCGTGCCTGACGCAGGTAGCGATGAAAGCCGCGTTCGAGAAGGGCTTCCCGTGGGTGGATGCGTTCGTGGCGCACCTGCAAACCTGCCGCGATATGGCGTATGACCGCCTGAACGCTATGCCCGGCATCCATGCCGACAAGCAGGAGGCGACATTCGTCACCTTCTTCGATATGCGGGAGACGGGCGTCAGCAGCGACGACTTCGCGCGCTATATTCTGGAGCGCAGCCGCGTGTACCTTGTGCCCGGCAACAAGCAGTGGTTCGGGCCGGGCGCGGCGGGGCATGTCCGACTGTGCTACGCAACCAGCCACGCCATTTTGCAGGAAGGGCTTGACCGCATCGAACGCGGCGTGCAGGAATTGATGAACGGTGAACGGCTTCCTAATTCATAAGAAAGGTGGCAGATTTATGTCCATCCGAAACCGTACTTACCTATCGCAGTTCATCCCCGTTGCACGGGGCCTGCAGCAGTACTTGGGTGATATGTACGAGGTCATCCTGCATGACGTAAGCGAACCGAACGCCTCCATCGTCTTTATTGCGGGGGATTTGACGCACCGTACCGTCGGCGACCCGCTGACCAACGTCGTCATTGAGGAAATGAAGCGCCACGGCGACGACGCGCAGGATATGATCGGCTACCTCTCCGAGCTGCCGGATGGGCGGCACTTCAAGTCCTCCACCGTATTCCTGCGCGACGAATCCGGCATTCTGCGTGGCTGCCTGTGTATCAACATGGATATATCGCCCTATCAGTCCGCGATTGATTTACTCAGCCGCGCTGTTTCGACCATGAAACCGCAGAACCCGGAAATCTTCACGCGAAACATCACCGAAGTGGTGGATACCATCGTCACCGAGCAGTTCCGGCAGACCCCTGTTTCGCCGGAGGATATGACGAAAACGCAGCGCATTGCTTTTATCAGCGAACTGGAACGCAAGGGCGTTTTTGAGGTAAAGGGATCCGTAGAACGCGTGGCACAGCTGCTGGGCATCAGCGTTTTTACGGTATACAGCTACCTGAAGGAAGTCCAGAAGGACTAACATATAATAGGAAAGGATTGAACGATTATGCTGACCAATCACCGCATTGAAAAGCTGCAGGAAAAACTGCGTGAAGAGAAACTCGACGGCGCTGTGTACGCCACGAGCGCGAGCCTGCAGTACCTCTTGGACAACACGACCTACCCGTGGCAGCGCACGCCGGAAACGGGCTTCTATGTTTTCCCTGGTACGCCGATGTACTCTACCGAGCGGAGCTACTTCCAAGCCAAGCCGGATGTGCTGCTGTTTGTGCCGCGCGAGGGGGCGGCGACCGTGCTGGCAACCTACGAGCGCGCCCGCACCATGCCGAACACGCCTGTGGACATCAGCTGCTATTATGTCATGCTGGCTGCGAATCTGGTGGACGTGGTGCGCGGCTGCAAGCGGCTGGGCGTGGGGCTGTGCGCCTTCACGGCGATTGAGAACATGCTCAAGGAAGAGGGCGCGGAGGATATCGCCTGTGTCCCGGCGGAAGGGCTGGTGGAGGCGCTTCGGATGATTAAGGAGCCGAAGGAAATTGCCGCCCTGCGCCGCGTTGCTGCCTTCACCGATGAGTGCATGGCGACCATCTGCGATATGCTGCGTCCGGGCGTGACACAGTGGGAGGTGGAGAACCGTCTGAATCAGCTGGGGCTGGAGCATGGCTGCTCTGACGTGCCGTTCTCGCCGTCCTGCACATTCACCAAGACCGGCGACCCTCGCTGCCAAGACAAAATCGGTGCGATTCCCAAGGACGAACCCCTAACCCCCGGCACGGCGATTGCCTTCGACAACGGCTTCGTCATGGAAGGCTACTGCTCCGACTACGGCCGTTCGTTCTACTGCGGTCCTGCCCCGCGCCACATTGCGGATGCATACAAGGCGCTGCAAACGGCGCAGCTGGAGCTGCTTGACCACATCAAGCCTGGCGTCAGCATGTCGTGCACCTTCGCGAAGCTGCACGAGACGCTTTCCCGCCTCGGCTACGGTGAGAACCTGCGCAACTTCGCCAACATTGGCATGATGGGGCATCAAATCGGCATTGATGTGCACGAAATTCCGTGGCTGCACAATACAACGCCGGAGGTTTTCCAGCCCGGCATGGTGATGTGCATTGAGCCGAAGCTGTGGCTGCCCGGCGAGGCGTTCATGCGTACGGAGGACATGGTGCTGATTACCGAAACCGGCTGCGAATCCCTGACGGTGTTCGACCGGAACTGTTACGAACTGCCGCTGGAATAAGCAAAAGAATACTTGAAAACGCCTGCTTCCTGACGATGCGTGAGGGGCAGGCGTTTTTGCGTGTCGCGGACAGAACGAAAACCATTTTCGGAAACGCTGGATGATTTTCGTAAGTTTACAAGCTGAAGCACTTGACATATATCAAGCGTTACGCTATACTACAAGTGAAATGATGCTTGCGGTCAATAAAATGCCATTAGCACCATCAAAGTTGTGCCTCTTACGAGGGGGAGGATTGGGCGGCATAACGAAGGCAACGTTTTCTCTACGACCGACATGAAAGGAAGGAAGCTACATGAAGAAGATTCTGGCGTACCTCTTGGTGCTCGTTTCTTTGATGACGCTGTTCTGCGGAACGGCGGGAGCGGCGGATAACTCGATGGATAAAAACGGGTATGCAACCACATACGTATCCATGCTTGTTTACGACACTGATGCGAAAGCAGCAAAATACGAAAATGTTCCGGTAGGCTGCTGGACAGTTGTGGGGCGCTGCTATTATGCGACAAGCGATGGCAGAACCTACTATCCGGAATCTGCCAGTGTGCAAAAGGCTACTTTTTCCCCTTACAAGGGCGGAATTAGCAGTACTACGACTGCACAGTATCAATCTTCTACCTCGCAGATTATGGAGAATGGCAAGCGGACGCAAGTGAGTTTGCATTATTCTTGTCCCATCTTGGTGAAACATTATACGAATGCGTCAAAGCAAAATGCAAAAGCAACATATAGTGAATACACCTACTCCACGAATACTACCACGACTTCGTTGCAGTCTACCACAACAATCTATTTCTACCGTTACAACTAAAAGTACTGCAAACCGCCCAATCCTTTTTCTTTTTCAATATCAATTTTGGAGGAACTGCTGATGAAACGTCTCATTTCATTCCTTAGCTGCTTGCTGCTCCTTGCCAGCATTCCGTTTTGTGCATTCGCAGAAGATGAGCCGGAACGGTTGGTAATTGCAATGATAAATTATGAAACCGGAGCGCAGAATTTCTCGATTGAAGAAGCGTTTTTCAAAGCACATCCGAACGCAACGATTGAATATCGCATTTATTCGAGTGAACAGTTTAACGGCGTGCTTATGAATGGACAGTGCGACTTTGATTTAGCCGTTGCCACATATTCAGCGGAACGCGCAATGCTGGAACGCGGCTATATCCAAACACTGGATACAATCGGCTTGATGGAATACCCTGAACAGCTGATTGATTTGAGCCATCTTCTCATGGTGGATGGAAAACTCATCGGCATACCGCTGTGGGAAGTGCAGTCATGCTATTTCTGGGATGCTGGGCTGGCGCGAAAAGCGGGAATTTCCTATCCAGCCTCCGCGGGATATTGGACGTGGGAGGACTTCGCGGAACTTTGCCGTCAGCTGCCGAAGGACACGGACGGCGACGGCGAACCGGATGTGTATTTGATGTACGGAACGATGTTAGCGGACTGTCCGTATTTGCAGAATGTCAATCCGGATATGATACTGAATTATTTGCCGCTCCATGCCGATGACATGGACACGTTTTTCACGGAATACTTTGATTTGTTCCGTGAAATTTTCACTTCGGATGCACTTCTCGCATTTGATCGTTCGGAGACCAAAAAACATGTGCTTATTTCGTACAGCAGCGGGCTGAATCCGATTGATAGAGCTGGTACATTGATGCCGATTCCTGTATTCAGCGCGGATGAAGATTACCAAATGGGCGGTGTGAGTAGCCTTGTGCTCATGCAGAACGCGCCGCACGCGGAACTGGCGGCGGATTTCCTTCATGCGGCGCTCTCCGACGAAGCGCTTTCGCTGTTCAGCGGCGACGAAACGCGCCTGATGGCGAAGAAATCCCCGACGAAAAGGGTGACGAATCAGCAAACGCTGAAACCTGTCTTTTCCGATGTGAACGGCATCAAAACCGCTTATGTGACGGCGGGACGCAGGTATTTCACCAGCATATACAGCGCGGGGGGATACAGCAAGGCACAGGCATTCCGCGAGAAGCTGTTTGAATCCACCTTTCCGGGTAAATCTGATTTCCACGGTGCCGTCTGGAGCTACCTGCAAGAGTGGTATCTCGGTCACATCAGCGACGCGGAGCTTCAGGAGTCCGTGACGTACCTCGTGGAGATGGCATTGGAGGAGTGAGGACGCGAATGCATTCCTCGAAACACACAAAGCACTTTATCTACCCCCGGCGGGACGCGTGGTTCCTCCTGCCGGGATTCCTTGGGTTTGCGCTGTGGTATCTCGTGCCGTTTGGCATGTCGCTGGCGGCGTCGGTCATGGAGAACAGCGCAAACGCGCACTTTGCGGGGCTTGAAAATTACGCCGCCGTCATGCAGAGCAGCTACTTCCGCTTGGGCTTCGGCAATACCCTGCGGTTCTTTGCCGTGGCGGTGGTGCTGTCCCTCGTCATCGGCTTTCTGTTGGCGAACATGATTTTCTGGCATTCACGTCGGCGGATTTCGTGGCTGACGCTCGTGCTGCTCATCCCGATTTTCCTGCCGACGGCGGCGATTGTCCCTCTCTGGAAGGTGATGATGGGCGGCAGTTCGTGGCTGATGCGCACGCTCAAACCCCGCGACACGGATTGGAAGTACATCACCCTGCTGACCCTCTACCTGTGGAAGAACATCGGCGCGGTCAATCTGCTGTTCCTCATCGGCTTGCAGGGGATTGAACCGTCTGTTTTCGATGCCGCGAGCGTGGACGGAGCGTCGCACCGCACCATCGCCATCCGCATTGCCTTGCCGATGCTGTGCACCGTGACGCTGTTCGCCATTATCTATCTGGCGATGAACGGGATGCGCATCTTCCGCGAGTCGTATCTGCTCTACGGCATGTATCCGCCCAAACCACTCTATTTCATCCAGAACTACGTCAACAACCACTTCACAAAGCTGGATTACGGCTTGCTTTCGGCGGGGTCGTCGCTCTTTGCGCTGGTGATGACGGGGCTGTTCCTGTGCATTTGGGGATTCCTTCAGCGAAAGGAGGATGCCTGATGAAGCATGTGCGCCGGATTTGCGCGGTGCTGCTGGCGGCGGTGGTGCTGCTGCCCCTTGTCCTGCTGTGCGTGCAGGCGTTCGTTCCGCCCTTCGACGCGCTGATGATTTCGACCGGCTCGGAGCCGCTGCGTCTGCTGCCCGTCCCGTTTTCCGCGGAGCAGTGGCAGATGCTCTCCGCACAATCCGCCTACTGGCAGGCGTTCTGGAACAGCCTGATTTGGACGGTGGGGGCGTGCGTCGTGCAGGTCATGGTCGCATTCTTAGGCGGCTATGTGCTGGCGAAGTACCCGGCGCGGTGGTGCGTGGCGATTGCGGGCTTGTATACGCTGATGATGCTCATGCCCCCGCAGATGACGCTGCTGCCCATCTACCGCGTCGCCTATGCGAACAAGATGCTCAATCACCCGATGCTGCTGTATGCGCCGATTGCGTTCGCGCCGTTCGGAACGTTCTTTATGCGGCAATGGCTGCTGCGCTGGCCGGACGAGTTGACGGAGTACCTGCGCTTGGAGGGCGGGTCGAGTGTCAAGCTGCTGTGGTACTGCCTTGCGCCGTACGCCCTGCCGGGGATGCTGGCGCTGTTCGCGCTGACGTTCACGGAGGGGTGGAATCAGGTGGAGCAGCCGCTGATGCTGGTGTCGGATTCGCTGCGGCAGCCGCTGTCCGCCTTGCTGAAAGACTTGTCAGCGGGAAACCCACAGATTGTGTTTGCCGCGTCCGTCGCGTCAATTTTGCCGATTGCGCTGGTGATGCTGGCAGTGCTGGTGCAGCAGGGAAGCAAGCGGAAAGCAGCCTGATTGCGTGCTGCGCAGAGAATTTTGCCTCTGCGGAGACTGATGCGTTCTGGCAGATGTGATTACGCTGGTTTGGTAAATCATGAACGATGCTTCAATGGAATGCGGACGATGGTCATCCCCAGAGCAAAATTCCCCCTTTGCTCTGGGGACTTATACTAATATATAATTCCGATGATTTCGTGGCGGCGACTTGCAAATCCGACAGAGTTGTGCTACTATTTTGTCAGATGTCCAGCCTCCCATTATCGTGCTGAAAAAGCTGCCCGTCACGGGCGGCAACCTCTGCGCAATCAATCTGTTAAGAGATTGATACTGTTTCCGGATTCGCCCGCGCTGTTTCTCTTCTGGCGTGCGAGCGCAGCACTGCGTTTTATTCACGTTAGCCAGAATGAGAAATTCGCTTCGCATCTCAGCACATTCTTGTCTGGAAATAGTATGCAGAACCAGCAATGCTGCTTACAACAAAGAAGGAGTATCCTATGCGTGAATACACCCCCGAACGGCTGCGCCACCTGACCCTGCTGGCGGAAAAATATCCTACTGCCTTGTCCGCGTACAGCGAAATCATCCGCTTGGAGGCACTGCTCCGTTTGCCCAAGGGCACAGAGCATTTTATGAGCGACCTGCACGGCGAGCATGAAGCCTTCATCCATATTCTCAACAGCGCGTCGGGGGTCATCCGGGAGAAAATCGACCGTCTGCTGGGCGATACGACCCCGCCGGAGGAGCGCGCGGATTTGGCAACCCTTATCTACTATCCGCGGGAGAAGCTGCCGGAATTGAAAGCGCATCAAAACGACCTCGACGGCTGGTATCAGCGGGTGCTGCTGCAGCTGATTGACCTCTGCCGGCTGGTGTCCAGTAAGCACACGCGGCGGCATGTGCGCGCGGTGATGCCCAAGGAGTGCGGCCACATCCTCGACGAGCTGCTCCACGCGCACTTCGAGGATCACGACAAGGAACAGTATTACGGCGAAATCATTGCGAGTATGCTGCGCTACGGGCTGGCGGATCAGTACATCATCGCCCTGTGCGATGTGGTGAAGCGTCTGGCGGTTGACCGGCTGCACATTGTGGGCGACCTGTTCGACCGCGGCCCGCGTCCGGATATGATTCTCGAACGCCTGTACCAGTACCACGATGTGGACTTCCAGTGGGGAAATCACGATGTGGTGTGGATGGGCGCGGCGGCGGGCAGCCCGCTGTGCATCCTGACGGTGCTGAAAACGACGCTGGCGTACAACAATGTGGATACGCTGGAGCGCGGCTACGGCATTCCGCTGCGCTGTCTGGAACATTACGCGGAGGAATACTACGCCCAGAGTGACCTGACCCGCTGGATGCCGCACGCCGACCCGAACGCGACAGACGTCCGCCCGGCGAACCTCGCGCGCGTCGCCCGGATGCACAAGGCGGTCACGGTGCTGATGCTGAAACTCGAAGCGGAGGTGATTGCCCGCAACCCCGATTTTGAGATGCAGGGGCGCGACTATCTGCGCCAAATCGACTATGACGCCGGAACGGTGCGCTGCGGGGGCAAGGTATATCCGCTGCTGGACTGCGATTTCCCGACCGTTGACCCGACTGCGCCGGAGCGCCTGCTGCCGCGCGAGAAGGACATTATCGCCCGACTTGTGCGCGATTTTAAGGGCAGCGAAAAGCTGCAAAAGCACGTCGAATTTCTCTTTTCACAAGGCTCGGTGTACAGCTGCGTGAACGGCAATCTGCTCTACCACGGCGCTGTGCCGATGGATGAGGACGGGCAGTTCACCGCCGTACGTTTCTGGGACGCAGAGTACAGCGGCAAGCGCTGGTTTGACTGCTGCGACCGCTGTGCGCGCATGGGGTACTTTGCGCCGGAGGGCAGCTGGCAGCGGCAGGTCGGGCAGGATTTCCTGTGGTACTTGTGGTGCGGCGCGGTCTCGCCTATCTACGGGCGGAGCGCCATGACGACTTTCGAGCGGCTGTATATCGCTGACCCGGCGACACATGCGGAAATCAAAAATCCGTATTATCGGCTGATTAACGACCCGGCGAATGTCGAGCGCATTCTGGCGGAATTTGGGCTGACTGCGCCGAACAGCCACATCGTCAATGGGCATGTGCCGGTTCGGGCGATTGAAGGCGAGAAACCGGTCAAGGGCGGCGGCAAACTGATTGTCATCGACGGCGGATTTTGCAGCGCGTATCACCAGAAGACAGGCATCGCGGGCTACACGCTGGTCTACAACAGCCACGGCATGACGCTGCGGACGCATCAGCCGTTCGAGAGCATCGAAAAGGCGATTCACGAGGATGAGGACATTGAATCATCAAGCGAACGCATCTACACCGCGCCGCGCCGGATTCTGATTGGCGACACGGACGAGGGGCAGCGCAAGCGCACGGAAATCGACGATTTGGAGGCGCTGACGGAAGCGTATGGGAACGGTTTAATCCGCGAAAAAATGGAATAAACGCAAACGGCGCATCCTCCTGTTCGGAGCGGTGCGCCGCAATGCTTCCTATTATAATGCCAACTCTTCGCCGTCCTCCGTCAGCTTTTCCAGCACGCCGTTGTGCATCAGCCATGCTTCGCCGCAAAGCATCTCTTCGCCGTCCCGCGCAAGAATATAGCTGCCGTCGGGCAGAATGTAGAACGTATGCCCCGCACTGTCGGCAGCGGTGATGTCCTCAAAGAGCCGCAAGCCGTCCAGCACGTTGTCTTTCACCTGATTGTAGTGCGGCAGGATGTTCCGCGTCGTCAGCCCCAAGCCGGGGATGAAGCGCTGATAATCTGGGTCAACCGCTTCGCCGGGTTCTTCCGGCTGGGCGTAGACGACATCGGCGCAGTTCATACTGCCCGCGCTGATGCCGATGATGACGCCGTCAAAATCCGCCAGCAGGTTACGCAAGTCCATCGACGCGAAAAAGGCGTTTTCGGTCGGCACATGCCCGCCGGAGAGCAGAATCACGCCGCTTTGCGCGACAAGCTCCGCCGCATCATCGGCGTTCCGGCTGTCCAGCACGCACACATCCTCCAATTCGATTTCCGCCGCCGCGAAACAGCCCTCGAACGTCGCCGCCATTTCGTCATTGCCCGCGAAAGCGTCCGGGTCGCTGGCGATAATGAGCAGCTGCGCGCCCGGCTCAACGCTGGCGCGGAGGTTCTCGACAAAGCCGTTGCGCGCGTCGAAAATACAGGGAAGGTCAAGCCCTTCGGGAACGTTATTGTCGCAGGGACTGCTGGTCAAAAAGAGCGTCATGCGGGAAAATCCCCCTTCTATTAGTCGCTGAATTGCCGAAAGGATTCGACGCGGAAGACGGAAATTCCTGCTGAATCGCGCGGGCAAGGACTATCGGCAGAAGAATTCTATTCGGTGGATGAAAAAATCCGCATTTCTTTCGCTTCGGGCGCAAAAAAGGCTTTTCATCCGCACAAATTTGTGATACAATGAAGATGGCTATGCACGCGCATGAGCCTACTTTGCCGTTTGCTGAAAATGGCAGGTGTGTTTTGACTGAATCCGTGCCGCGGATTTGGAAATAGAGAACCCACAGACACCGAAACAATTGGAGGAATTGATTCATGATTACTGCTGGCGATTTCAAAAAGGGCATTACCGTGGAATGGGACGGCGGCGTCTGGACCATCGTTGACTTCCAGCACGTCAAGCCCGGCAAGGGCGCGGCTTTTGTCCGCACCAAGATTAAGAACGTGATGACCGGCGCGGTGGTTGAGCGCTCCTTCAACCCCACCGACAAGATGCCCAAGGCCATCATCGAGACGAAGGAAATGCAGTACGTCTACAATGACGGCGAACTGTACTACTTCATGGACGTGGAAACCTACGACCAGATCCCGATGTCGCTGGACAAGGTGGAAGACGCCATCCCCTATGTCAAGGAAGGCACGAATGTGACCGTCCGCTTCTTCAAGGGTCAGCCCTTCTCCGTGGAAGCGCCGAACTTCGTTGTGCTGGAAGTGACCGACACCGAACCCGGCTTCAAGGGCGATACGGCTTCCAACACCTACAAGCCCGCGACGCTGGAAACCGGCTACTCCCTGCAGGTGCCGCTGTTCGTCAACACAGGCGACAAGATTCGTATTGACACCCGCACCGGCGAGTACATGGAGCGCGCGTAATTATCTGCCTATAAGTTCAAACCGGCTCGGTGGACAGACTTCCTCCGAGCCGATTGTGATACAAACAAAACCATCATTAGGAGGGTTGGACATGAGCAAACTGACGGACAAAGTGAGCTACCTGAAGGGCCTTGCGGCGGGCATGAAGCTCAACATGGAGAAGGACAGCAACAAGCTGCTGCTGGAAATCCTCGGCGCGATGGGCGATATGGCGGAGGAAATGCAGCGCATGGACGAGGCGCACAGGGAGCTGCAGGACTATGTTGAGTCCATCGACGATGATTTGTCCGACCTGACGGAAACGCTCTTCAGCGACGAGGAAGAGGACGACGAAGATGCCGATGACGCGGACGAATGCGACTGCGAGGATTGCGCGGACGACACAGACGATGAGGATGACGCCGCCGAGGAGGAAAATCCCGACGACGACCTGATTGCCTACGCCTGCCCGAACTGCGGCGCTGAGCTGACTTTCCACGCCAACGACGTTGACTTTGACGAGAATACCCTCTGCCCGAACTGCCATCAGCCGATTTTCCCGGAAATTGACGAGGACAGCGAAGAAGAGACGGAAGAGTAATTTCAATTAAATGCAAAAAACAGGAGCATGGATGCAAAACGCCCATGCCCCTGTTTTTGATTGGCAAATTACGCGCGCAGATTCCCCTCGTACGCCACCAGCACGCCGCCGACTTCCGCGTAGTACGAGCAAAGCCCACGCAATACGCCGATTTCAATCTCCGCGTTCGGAAATTTCTCCAGCAGCGCCGCTTTCAGCTCTTCTGCCGCACTCTGGTTCATGCAGTGGTGGATGTACACCTTCGAGCCGTTCCAGCCCTGCTTCATCATGGCGCCCAGCATGTTCTGCATCGCCTTGTGGTCGCCGCGCGACTTTGACGCAATGACCAATTCACCCTTGACGCCTGCTTTGCCAATCACGCGGATGCCCAGAATGCCGACAATCGCGCCTACTGCCGCACTTACGCGACCGTTCGCGACGAAATTGTGCACCGACGCGAGCGAAAAAATCAAATTCGCACGGTCACGGAAGGCGGTCACAGCGGCAACTGTGTCCTCGAAGGACAAGCCCTTGCGAACGCAGTCCGCCACCTTCTCCACCATTTGTGTGCAGCCCGGCCCGGCGCTCAGGCTGTCAAACACATGCACCCGGCGCTCCGGATGCAGCTCCATGTATTCCTTCGCCGCCAGCATCGCCGCGTTGTAAGTGCCAGACATGGCGCTGGAAATCGTGACGCAATACACCGTATCCGCGTCGCCAAACGACTTCAGCCAGCATTCCGTGTTCGGGCAGGAAGTCGTCGTCTTTCCCTTATAAGTGCGCAGAAAGGCGATCATGCCGTCAATATCGCAGTGCTCATCGTCCACAAAAACACGGTCGCCCGCATGAATCGTCAGCGGGACGGAGGCGAAGGGCAAATCGCCCAAGGTCAGCAAATCCGCGGAGGAGTCCGCGACAATCTTCGTCATCATCATCAATACCCTCTATCAAGAAAATCAGCCGCATTAGGATTCCAATATGCATATTAGCAGTTTTTCAGAAACTTGTCAAGAGGTCTGGAACTTTTTCTTGACGTTTTGAATAACTTGTGATATGATAATACAAAAGGGGATGAACGTGTGATTGCGCAGATTAGTGAGTTTCGGATGCCGCGTTACCGGGAAATTCCGGATGTGGGGCTGTATCTCGACCAGACAGTGAAGTATATGAACCGCTATTTGGCGCCATTGGGCTGCATGGAAATTACCACGTCGATGGTGAGCAACTACGTCAAGAAGGGGTATATCAGCAATCCGGTGCGCAAGCAGTACAGCGCGGAGCAGATTGCGTACCTGCTGTTTATTGCCGTGGCCAAGTCGGCACTGTCGATGGATAACATTACGCGGCTGTTCCAAATGCAGAGAAAGACGTACACGGTGCAGCAAGCATATGATTACTTCTGTGATTCGCTGGAATCGACACTGCAGTACACGTTCGGGCTGACGGATACGATGGAGCGCTTCAACCCCGCGGACATGCCGGAGCGAATGATGCTGCGCGCGACGATTATCGCGGTAACGCACATCATCTATCTGTCAAGCCAGTTCGACGCGATGCAGGGGCAGGGAACGCTGCCGGCGAACGGACATCTGGCCCTGCCGGAAGAATGACATATGGTGATACGATTTTCTGCATTCATCTGTGCCGCTTGTTTGCGAATTTGGGCGAAATTCTCATTTGGAAATAGTATCAAAGAAGCGATTGCATTCGTGCAGTCGCTTTTTTCGGTGCGGATAGCTAACACGTTAGCCTAACAGGGCGCAAGAACATCAGCGCGAATCACTTAACAACGGTGGCGGAAATTCATGTTGAGGCAACGGAATGGTTGAAAAACGAACAAATGATACAGGAAAAGAACAAAAGTTACGCAGAAATAATGAAAGGAATTTGTTGAAAATCGCCCAAATTAACCAAAATGGGGTTGCGTAAACCGCGTAAGTGTAGTATAATCAAAAAGAGCAAAGTGCTATTAGCTAATAATAGACTAACAAAAGGGAGCAACGGGTAATGGACAAGCGTGCTACATGCCGGAAAATTCTGCGGAAAACGGCGCTGTCAGTGCTGGCAGCGAGCATCCTGATGGCAGGGACGGTCGACGCGGTGCGGGCGGAGGAAACGCCAAACGTACTGCAGACGGTCGAAGCAGAAAGCGGAACACTGCTGGGCAAGGCGAAAATCGCTGCGACGGGAACGTGCGTGTCGGGACTGGAGCATACCGGCGACGGGGTGGAAGTGACCGTGACCGTGCCGGAAGACGGACTGTACGACATCATCGTGCGGACGGCGGTCATCGGCGGCGGAACGAAAGTCAACGAGGTCAACGCCAACGGGCAGCACGTTGGGGATATCACCAATAGCGGCAGCTGGTCGGACGAGGTTGTGCCGTATGTGTGGCTGGAGGCAGGCGATAATACTGTGTCCGTCACGGCAAGCTATGGCTGGATTGCGGTTGATTCGTTCAGCATCCGCAGGGCAGCACCCTTGCCGACGGATGTGTACGAAGTCAAGCCGACGCTCATCAACCCTAACGCCACGGACAGCGCCAAGCGCCTGATGACCTACCTGTGCGATCAGTACGGCAAGACCGTGCTGTCCGGGCAGCAGTCACAGGACGGGGCGTTCGGGCTGACAAACGCGGCGGTCTGGCGCGGTACAGGCGGCGATTATCCCGCGGTGCTTGGCATGGACTTGATTTCCTATTCTCCCGCGCGCGTGGCGAAGGGCGACAACAGCTCCAACGTCGTCGAACGAGCGATTGAGTATTGGAATGGCGACGAAGGCAAGCGCGGTATCGTCACGCTGTGCTGGCACTGGTGCCCTGCCGCCCGCTATGATAAGAGCAAGAGCGATCCGTGGGGCACGTTCTACACCGACAAGACGAAATTCAACCTTGCCCGTGCGATGAACGGCAGAGACCCGGACGGCTATCAGATGCTGCTGGACGATATCGACGCGATTGCCGTGCAGCTCAAGCGCCTGCAGGATGCGGATGTGCCGGTGCTGTGGCGTCCGCTGCATGAGGCAAGCGGCGGCTGGTTCTGGTGGGGCGCATCCGGCGCGGATGCGTACTTGCAGCTGTACAAACTCATGTACGACCGCCTGACGAACGTCCACGGGCTGAACAACCTGATTTGGGTCTGGAACGGTCAGGATGCCGCGTGGTATCCGGGCGACGAGTATGTGGATATCATCGGCGAGGACATTTACCCCGGCAAGCATGTGTACACGTCGCAGGCGGCGCGGTTCATCAAGGCGCTGAGCTACACGGACACGCGCAAGCTGATTACCCTCTCGGAAAATGGCTGCATTCCAGACCCGGAGCAGCTGGTGCGGGACAACATCATGTGGAGTTACTGGTGCGTGTGGGAAGGGGAGTTCGTGCTGAAAGCGGCGGGCTTCAACAATTACAGCGAACAGTACACGGAAAAGAACATGCTCAAAAAGGCGTATAAGAGCGATACGGTGATTACGCGCAAGGAATTGCCGGATTTGCGGAATTATCCGCTGGGCGACTAAGGCTCGAAGCGCAGCACGCGCATATATAAGGAAGAAAAGTCAACTCAATCGCGAAAAAGGGTCAAGGGAGGAACTCCCTTGCAGGGTGCAGGGGCAGCGCCCCTGCCGGAGTCCAGAGGCAGAGCCTCTGGGGTTGCCCCTAACAATCAAGAGGAAGGTGAACGGTGTTGAGCGGAAAGAAGTCGCTGATGAGCATGGTGCTGGCATTGCTGCTGCTTTGCGGCGCTGCGCTGGCGGAGGAGAGCACAAGCGGCGCAACGGCGCTGACGAACGCAGACTACCAGCAGATTGTGAGTACATACTCCATTGATGCGTCAATTCCGGGGTACGCGGACTATCTGGAACGCTACGAGGATGCGGCGTACCCGGACGTGACCGTGACGGTGGACGCGGACACGTTCGTGCGCTACGAGGATGCAGGCATTGCCGCCCAGCCGCGGGTCTTTGAGGACTACGAGGGCATGGCGGGCAAGAGCGTCCTGACGGGCGAAGAGTCGCTGACCGAGTGGGTTGTGGATGTGCCGGAATCGGGTCTGTATGACCTGACGCTGCTCTACTATCCCTACGCGGGCAAGAACAGCGCCATCCAGCGCGCGTTCTTTGTGGACGGCAAGCTGCCGTACAGTGAGCTGGCGATGGTGGACTTCAACCGCGTGTGGGTCAACGGCGCCTACGAGGAGTACACCGATGAGAACGGCATCGTCGTCCGCAAGTGGGACAAGGATAATCAGGGCAATGACCTGAAACCTTCGCCCATTGAACAGCCGGAGTGGTGTACCCACGGGCTGTACGACACCAACGGCTACATTTCTGGCGAAATGAGCATCTACCTCGAAGCAGGGCAGCACACGCTGACGCTTTTGTCCATGCGCGAGCCGATGCTCCTGCGGTCGATTACGCTGTCCAACCACTCCCGCCCTGCCGCTTATGCGGATGTGAAGGCGGCGGGCGACGCGGCAGGTCATCAGGACGCGACGGGCGTGTCCGTGCGCTTTGAGGCGGAAAACGCCGTCAAGACATCTTCTCAGATGCTTTACCCCGTGCAGGATCAATCCAGCGCGGTTGTGTACCCCATGTCGGCGCGGTATCTGCTCAATAACTCCATCGGCAGCAGCTGGAAGAACGCGGGCCAGTGGATTGAGTGGGCATTTGAAGTGCCGCAGGACGGTTACTACGAAATCTCGATGGTGGACAAGCAGAACTTCGTCCGCGGCATCGACGTGTACCGCAAAATCATGATTGACGGCGAAGTGCCGTTCGCGGAGTTCAACGCGCAGCCCTTCTCCTACACGCAGACGTGGCGGATAGAAACGCTCTCCGACGAGGACGAAAACGCCTACCGCGTCTACCTGACCGCGGGCAAGCATACCCTGCGCATGGAAGTTGTACTGGGCGATATGGCAAACATCATCGCGCAGGTGCAGGACTGCGTGCAGCAGCTGAACAACATCTACCGTCAGGTCATCTACATCACCGGCGTCGCGCCTGACCAGTACCGCGACTATCAGCTGACGGCGTCCCTGCCGAAGCTGGAGGGCGAACTGCGTGCGGTACAGGCGGACATTGACAGCGCCATCGCCGCACTGGAAAAGACGGCGGGCAATGATTCCGATAAGCTGACCGTCCTGCGCACGATGAGCGACCAGCTGGACGAGCTGATCGAGGATCAGGAGCGCTTCACCGAGGTGCTTTCATCCTTCAAGACCAACGTCCGCGCGTGCGGCAACTGGATTACGCAGGTGCTGGCACAGCCGCTTCAGGTAGACCGCTTCTATATTCATGCTGCCGATACGCAGCCAAAGCTGGATAACAGCAGCTGGTGGGAGAGCCTTGCGCATGAAACGGAGCGCCTGTATTACTCCTTTATCATCGACTACAACAAGGTCGGCAACGTGGCGGAGGGCGACACGGAGAACGTCGTGCTGACGCTGTGGATCGGCACGGGCCGTGACCAGGCGAACGTCATCAAGTCGCTGATTGACGAGAAGTTCACGCCCGCGACGGGCATTTCCGTCAACGTGCAGCTGGTTGACATGAACACGCTCCTGCGCGCGACGCTGGCGGGCGAGGGCCCGGACGTCGCTATTCAGGTGGCGAACACCAACGGCATTGCGGGCGCGGTGCTGAACACGGGCAACGACACGCCCGTCAACTATGGCCTGCGCAACGCCGTGCTGGACTTGACGCAGTTCGAGGACTTCCCGGAGATTGCCAAGCGCTTCAACGAAAGCGCCATCATCCCGTTCTCCTTTGACGGTGCGACGTACGCCCTGCCGGATACGCAGACGTGGCTGATGATGTTCTACCGCAAGGACATTCTGGCGGAAATTGGGCTGGAAGTGCCGCAGACATGGGACGAAGTGAAGGTCGCCATGTCCATCCTGAGCAAGAACCAGATGGAATTTGGCATGCTGCCGTCCGAGCAGGTGTTCGCGATGCTTTTGTTCCAGAACGGCGGCCGCTACTACACCGATGACAACGCCGCGTCCGCGCTGGATGAGGACGTCGCCATCAACGTGTTCAAGAAATACTGCGAATACTACACGGATTACAAGCTGGACAAGGAAACGTCCGCTGAAGAACGCTTCCGTACCGGCGAATGCCCGATTATCATCTCCGACTACACGACGTACAACAACCTGCAGGTTTCCGCGCCGGACATCTTGGGTCTGTGGGACTTCACGACCGTTCCCGGTACGGTGCAGGCCGACGGCAGCATTGACCGCTCGACGGGTACGACGGGTCTGGCGGATATCATCATGAGCGCGACGAAGCATCCCGACGAAAGCTGGGAGTTCCTCAAATGGTGGACGAGCACCGAGACGCAGACGCTCTACGGGCGCGAGATGGAATCGCTGATGGGGGCATCCGCGCGTGTCGCGACGGCGAACACCGAGGCACTGGCGAACCTGTCGTGGCCCATGCGCGACTACCGCGCGCTGGTGGAGCAGATGCAGTATGTGCGCGGCATCCCGCAGGTGCCGGGCGGATACTACACTTGGCGCAACATCAACAACGCGTTCTATACCATCACCACAGATACCGCAACGAACAACACCACCCCGCGCGAGGCGCTGATGGACAAGGTGTACTACATCAACGCCGAAATCAACTACAAGCGCACGGAATTCGGTCTGCCGCTCCATCAGACGGAAGACACGACGAAGGAGGAGTAAGATGAGCAATCCGACCTTGGTGCATGGCAAGCGTCAGTCGCTTGGCAAAACCATCTGGAAGCACCGCGCGTCCTACCTGCTGATGGCGCCGTACTTCATCCTGTTCTTCTTCTTCACTGTGCTGCCGGTGCTGATGGCTATCGGCGTTTCCTTCACGGACTGGAACATGCTGGAGAAGCCGGAGTTCGTCGGCTGGCAAAACTACGTCAAGCTCCTGCTGGATGACGAAATCTTCATCATTTCGCTCAAAAACACGCTGATTTTCGCTGTCATTACCGGCCCGGTCAGCTACATGCTGTGCCTGCTGTTCGCGTGGATTATCAACGAATTCAACCGCGGGATGCGCACGCTCCTGACGCTGATTTTCTACGCGCCGTCCATCTGCGGCAACGCCTACATGGTCTGGAACCTGATTCTGACCGGCGACCGCTATGGCTATTTGAACGGTATCCTGCTGAACCTCGATATCATCAACGAGCCGATTTTGTGGATGAAGACAGAGCAGTACGTCATGCCGATGCTGATTATCGTTCAGCTGTGGCTGAGCCTGGGCACAGGCTTCCTGTCCTTCATCGCAGGCTTGCAGACGGTCGACAAGAGCATGTACGAAGCCGCCGCCATTGACGGCATTAAGAATCGCTGGCAGGAACTGTGGTATGTCACCCTCCCGGCGATGAAGCCGCAGCTGATGTTCGGCGCGGTCATGCAGATTACGCAGTCCTTCGCCGTGGCGGACATTTCCATCAATCTGGCGGGCAACCCGTCGGTCAACTATGCTGGCGCAACCACTGTCACCCACTTGCTTGACTACGGTTCAACCCGTATGGAGATGGGTTACGCCTGCGCCATCGCGACCATCCTGTTCCTGCTGATGGTCGGCACGAATAAGCTCGTTCAGCGAGTACTGAGAAGGGTGGGTGAGTAAGCATGGCAGAACGGAGAGGCCAGGTGGCAGTCAAGGATTTGCCGCCGAAGCTGCAAAAGAAGCTGCGCCGGCAGAAGATTATGCCCAAGAAAGCCCGCAAGCTCAACCGCTCGATGGCGGGCAACGCGCTGCTGTTTACGCTCATGTTCATCTGCGGCGTCTTCATGGCACTGCCGCTGGTCATGATTATCAACAACGCCCTGAAGCCGCTGGACGAATTGTACCAGTTCCCGCCGAAGATTTTTGTGCGCAACCCGAACCTGCGCAACTTCTCGGATTTGTTCATCCTGACGAACGACTCGTGGGTGCCTTTCAGCCGCTACATCATGAACACCATCATCATCACGGTGGCGGGCATGGTGGGTCACGTCATCGTGGCGTCGTGGGCGGCATATCCGCTGGCGAAGGACAAATTCCCCGGCAAGGCGCTGCTGTTCGGCATGGTCGTGCTGTCGATGATGTTCAACTGGACAGTCACGCAGATTCCGCAGTACGCCATTATTTCGTGGCTGCACATCAACAACACCTATCTGGCGCTGATTCTGCCCGCGTGGTCGTTCGGCATGGGTTTGTACCTGATGAAGCAGTTCATGGAGCAGCTGCCGGATTCGCTGATGGAGTCGGCGCGCGTGCAGGGCGCCAACGAATGGCAGATTTTCTGGAAAATCGTCATGCCGAACGTCAAACCCGCTTGGCTGACGCTGGCGATCTTCCAGTTCCAGCAGATGTGGGGCAATACCGGTTCGCTGTTCCTGCGTGACGAGCAATTGAAGCCCATGCAGTACGCGCTCCAGCAGATTACGGCTGGCGGCGTGTCCCGCGCGGGCGCAGCGGCGCCGGTTACGTTCATCATCATGGCGGTGCCGGTGCTGTTCTTCCTGCTGTGCCAGAGCAGCATTCTGGAAACCATGACGACTTCGGGCATGAAGGACTAAGAGAGGGAGGAAAGACGCATGAAAAAAATGAAGAAGTTCCTCCTGACGGCGCTGGCGGCGCTGGTCACTTTCTCCTCCTGCGGGGGAGCCTTGGCGGACGCCGAGCTGCCTTATACGACGTACAATTACGACTACTGGGGCGACATCGTGTACACGCCCGCGGCTTATGTGCCGGCGGGGTCGATTACGGGCGCTTCCTTCCAATATAATGGGCAGTCGCTGGGGGCGTTCAAGAATCCGCAGGACTTGTGCGTGGCGCAGGACGGCACGGTGTATCTGGCGGACAGCGGCAACAACCGCATTGTCCTGCTCAGCAGCGACATGACGAAGGTCGTGCGCGTCATCACCGGATTTGAGAATCACGGCGTGGCGGACACTTTCCAGACGCCCACGGGCGTGGCAGTCGCCAGTGATGATACGCTCTACATTGCCGACAGCCTCAACCGCCGCGTGGTTGTGCTGAATCCGGATGATACGCTCAACCGCATCATCGAGATTCCGCAATTGTCGGGCAGCGTGAAGGCGCTGGGCGGCGTGACCTACGCCGTCGGGACGCACATCAAGGGCATGGGCAACCTCAATCAGGAAACCGATGTGGACGGCATGAAGTACCGTGCGGAGCGCTTCACGTCCGGCAGCGCCACGGAACTGGCGGACGAGCAGGGTACGACCTATCAGGTCAGCGCCTACGAGAGCACCTTGCAGCCGCTGGTGAAGGCGGTCACAGACAGCAAGGGCGCGACCTACGCGATTGCGGAGAACGGCAAGTCCGTCATCCGCACGAACGCGGACGGCTCGACTTTCACTTACGCCCGCTATGACGCGACGACGAACATCGACCTGTTCATCCTGATTGGCCGCCTGATTAAGGGCAACCAGAACATCACCGGCATGTCCGGTTTGATTGGTCTGGCGCTGGACGAGCAGGACAACCTCTACTGCATCAGCGCCAAGACAGTGGTTGTGCTTGACCAGAAGGGCAATATGGTCACGACATACGGCAACTACCGCAATGCGGACGATGCGCTGACCTCCTTCGCGACGATTTCAGAATTCGCGCTGGATGGCGACAGCGTGTTCATCCGCGACGCGGACAACCACATTGTCGAACTCGACCGTGCGGGCAGCACGCGCCGCGTGATCGAAAGCAACTGCATCCGCAAGACGGACGCGGATGGCAGCATCACCCGCATGACGGGCATGACCGGAGCAGCAGCGGCTTCTTCAGAGGATGAAGAAACGGCGTTCCAGAACATTCTGGGCATTGAGCTGACGGGCGATTACCTGATTGTGGGCGAGAAGAACGGCGAGATCAACGTCATGAAGACCACCGGCAAGCTGCTGGGCACGGTCGAGAATAATTCGCTGCTGCTGCTGGACACCAAAACGGACAGCGTATCTGCCGTGACGACGGTGAAAAACGGCAAGCAGGACGAGCGCCTGACGGAAGTTTTCGCAACGGCGATGGTGGATTGGAACGGCACGCAGCGCTTGTGCGTGAAGGAAAGCACGGGACGGGTGCTGGTGCTGGATGACAACTGGACGGTGCTGCACACGGCGCAGAACAACTGCGTGGAGGTGCAGGACAGAAACGGCGCGGTGACGGAGCGCATCCTCGGCGTGGATGCGGGCAGCGGCTATCAGGCGTTCGCGGAAGTCAGCGGCGTGGAGGGCGTGGCGCTCAACAGCGCAAGCCAACTCTGCATCGCGGACAGCGACAACCGCCTGATTGTGCTGGACGGCGACAAGAATGTCGCACGCGTGACCGTCAACCCGAACAGCGAGGTGCTGGATGCCAACTTCCTCTTTACGCCCCTGAAAGTCTCGGTGGACTACGCCGGACGTGTCTACTGCATTGCGCAGAACATGTTTGAAGGCATCATGGTCTTTGAGACGAACGGCGACTTCACCGGCTTCTTCGGCACGATTTCCGTTGAAATTACGGCGTGGGAGAAGTTCTGGCGCAAGCTGGCGACGAAGGAAGAACGCTCCAAGCAGCAGCTGTTCATTCCGACGGAATTTACCGGCATTGACATCGACGACGAAGGCTTTGTGTACGCCTCGAACAAGGATACCGCGGGCACGCAGGCGGTTCGCCGCCTGAACCCCAAGGGCGAGGACGTCATCCGCATGGGTCAGACCAAGAACCTTGGCGGCGATATGCAGATCAGCGGCACGTCGCAGTACGCGGGCGCCAGCACGATTGTGGACGTGGTGTACCGCGAAAAAGGCATCTATTCGCTGCTGGACTCCAAGCGCGGCCGCATTATCACTTACGACCACGAAGGCAACCTGCTTTATATCTTCGGCGGCCTCGGCACGCAGGCGGGCACGATGGAAGCGCCTGTCGCCATTGAGTGCGCAGGGGACAAGATGCTCGCGCTGGATTCCAAGCAGGGCGTGATTGCCGTCTTCGGCGAAACGGAGTACGGCCGGCTCATCAACGAAGCGGTTGGGCTGCGCTACGATGGCGACGAGACGCAGGCGGTTGCCCTGTGGCAGGAAGTACTGCGGATGGACGAGAACAACGAGCTGGCGAACACCGGCATCGGCAAGGCGTACCTGTCCGCGGGCGACAACGAGAAGGCCATGGAATACTTGAAGCGCGGCATGAACCGTGACTACTACTCCGTCGCCTTCAAGCGCTACCGCAACGATGTGCTCAAGAGCAACATCAACTACATTCTGACGGGCATCATTGCGGTCATCGTGGCGATTGTCGTTGTGGTCAAGGTGATTCGTCCGCGCAGGAATCAAAAGAACGGAAGGAGGGCATAAGCGATGAAATCACTGTTCAGCAAAGAAAAGTGGCAGCAGCTGTTCTACACGGTGTCCCATCCGTCGGACGGCTTCTACTGGATTCGCCACGGCGAAAAGGGAAGCGTCGCCATTGCCATCCTCATGGTTGTCCTCTTCGGTTTGTGCTTCACGCTGAACCGGCTGCTTGCGGGCTTTGTCGTCAACGACATCAACGAGCGAACGGTCAACGCCCTGTGGGAAATGAGCGGCGTATTGATGCTGTACCTGCTGCTGTGCGTCGGCAACTGGTCGATTACCTGCCTGATGGACGGCGAAGGGCGCCTCAAGGATATTGCCATCGCCATCGGCTATTCGCTCCTGCCGATGATTGTGTGCTACATCGCCGCAACCATTGTCAGCCAGTTCGTGGCGGAAAATGAGGAAGCGTTCTACGCCATCATCATCTTCCTCGGCACGGCGTATACCCTCATCATGGCGCTGATTGGCATCATGCAGGTGCACAACTACACGCTGGGCAAAACGCTGCTCACGCTCCTGCTGACGCTGGTGGCAGTGTTCATCATCATCTTCCTGATGATGCTGATTGCGAACTTCATCGGTCAGGTGTTCGGCTTTGTCAGGAGCATCTACACCGAACTGATTTTCCGAGTTTAAGCGGGGGGGTGGAAAGATGAGCGAGCAAACGAAAATCAAGCACAGCCCCGCCGTGGAAGGCAAAAAGCATCACAAGGTACGCTGGATTGTGCTGGCGGTGCTGCTGGTGATTGTGGCGGCAGTGGCTGCGTGGTATCTGATTCGCTTCGAGTTTAACCGGGACTATCAGGCGTACATTGAAGCGCCCAAGGGCGCGGCAGCGCAGTCAGAACTGGCGGCGCTCACGGACGAAAACCCGAACGTCGCCGCGCCCTTCCAGCTGTTTGCGGAAAACGACAACTTGAAGCTCTACGCGGATTTGGAGACGGCGAACGTCGCCATCTACGACAAGCGCAGCGGCGAAACGGTCTATTCCAACCCCGTGGACGCGGATGCGGACAAGGTGGCGAACAAGACCAACAAGAACTACTTGAAGAGCCAGTTCCTGCTGGACTACTACAACGCCGGTTTGACGAGCAGCACCTACGACAGCTACTCGATGAGCGTGGCGCTGGGCAACTTCCGCGCGGCGGCGATTGAGGACGGCATTGCCTTCATCTACGACGTGGGCGTGGACTCCATCCAGTACCTGACGCCGTCTTACCTGCCGACGGAGCGCTACGAGGGACTCTACGAGCAGCTGAGCGCACAGGCGAAGAAGGCAGCGGACATCGTGTACGAAAAGCGCGACGACGGCTACTGGATCAGCGCAACCGGTGCGAGCCGTACCCGCGAAATGGCGCGCGTCTCCAAGGAGTTTGTGGCGCTGGGCATGACAAAGGCGGAATACCTTGAAATGGAAGCGCTGGCGGGCAAGGAACAGGCGGAAACGCTGGGCTTTACCGTGACGCTGGAGTGGCATCTGGGCGAGGACAACGTGGAAGCCAAGCTGCCTGTGAGCGCGATTGAAGAGCGTGGCGGCGGCAAAGTCTACCGCATCCAGCTGCTGCCCTATATGGCGGCAGCGGGCAGCGACGAAAACGGCTACATGGTTGTGCCGAACGGTTCGGGCAGCCTGATTCGTTTCAACAACGGCAAAAACAGTGCCGCGGTGTACAGCCAGTACGTCTACGATATGGACTTGATTGACGGCGACTACACGCAGACACAGACGATTCAGTCTGTGCGTCTGCCGTTGTGGGGCGTGTGCCGCGAGAACACCAGCGTGCTGGCGACGATTGAAAACGGCGCTTCGCTGGCGGCTATCAGCGCGGATGTCGCGGGGCGCAACAACTCCTACAACAACGCGTTCGCCATGTTCACCCTGCGCGGGTCGGAGCTGCTGTCTCTCTTCGGCGCGGGCGAAACGGCGGAAATGCCTATCGTCGAGGACAACTACTACGGCGAAGATCTCGTCATCCGCTACACATTCCTGACGGCGGAGAACAAGGGGTACAGCGGTCTGGCGAACTACTACCGGGCGCGCCTGATTGCTGAAAACGTGCTTTCTCCGCTGGAAGAGACGGGCGACATTCCCTTCTACTACGATGTGATTGGCGGCGTGAAGGAAACGACCCACTTCATGGGCATTCAGTACCTGCACGTCCGTGCCATGACCACCTTCGATGAAGCGGTGGAAATTGCGCAGTCGCTGAATAAGGCGGGCATCAAGCATCAAGTGATGAACTTCCAAGGCTGGATGAACGGCGGCTACTACCACGATGTCGCGAACAACGTGTCCGTGCTGAGGCAGCTGGGCGGCAAAGATCGGCTGGAGAACCTGAACAGCGCAATAGCACGGCTGGGCGGCGAACTGTACGCCGACGTCGCGTTCCAGAAGGTGACGCAAATCTCCAAGCACTACATGGAGAATCAGGAGACGTCCCGTTATTACGGCGCGGGTTACATTGCGCAGTTCGGCGTGACGAATCCGGCATCCCTGCGGCGCACGTCCGCGCTGGGTTACAGCGAGAACATTTACAACCTGCTGTCCCCGAAGTTCCTGCCGTACTACGTCAGTGGGTTCCTGGACAGCACGAAGGATTATTCTCTGAACGGTTACTCCCTCCGCGACCTCGGCTGTGAGCTGCACGCGGACAAGCGCCGCACGGAGCTGATTAACCGCGAACAGGCGCTGATGATTGTCGAAAGCCAGCTGCAGGCGATTGCGGACAGCGGCAAGAATGTCATGGTGTCCGGCGGCAACCTCTACGCCCTGAACGGTGTCAAGCACGTCATTGACGCGCCCATGACCGCGACGGAGTACGTCATTGTGGATGAAACGATTCCGCTCTACGAGATGATTCTGCATGGCTGTGTGGATTACACCGGTCAGGCGCTGAACACTATCGTGAGCGACGATTGGCAGGCGAAGCTGCTGAAAATGGTGGAATACGGCGCGTCCCCGCGCTACACCTTTACGGCGCAGCAAGCATCCGACATGAAGTACACGGCGCTGAACAGACTCTACGCCACGACTGTGGCCAACTGGACGGATACCGCGGCGGAACAGTACGCGTACCTGAACGCGGCGCTCGCCTCCGTCAGCGGCGCGCAGATGGTGAAGCACACGATTCTCTCCGATACGCTGCGCAGCGTCGAGTACGACAACGGCGTGACCATCTACATCAACTACGGCAGTCAGGATGCGCAGGCGGGCGGCGGTACCGTTCCCGCGAAGGCGTATCTGGTCACAGGAGGTGCAAACGAATGAAAAAGCTGCATATCTCCATGGCGGGGAAGCGCGCCGTTAACGGCTATCTTTTCATTCTGCCGTGGCTGCTGGGCTTTCTGCTGTTCTATGTGCGCAGCCTGTACATGACGGTGGAGTTCTCCCTGAGCGACCTGACCGTGCTGAGTACGGGCGGCTACAATTTGGAATTCGTGGGGCTGAAGAACTACTATGAGGCGTTCTTCTCCCACGCGTCCTTCAAGCAGACGCTGACGACCTCCATCGGCAACATGGTCATCGACGTGCCGCTGATTATCTTCTTCTCCCTGTTCGTCGCCATGATGCTCAACCGCAAGATGAAGTGCCGCGGACTGGTTCGCGCCATCTTCTTCCTGCCGGTGCTGCTGGGGGCGGAAGCGGTCAGCAATGCGCTGTCGCTGGCGGCGCAGATGATGGCGGGGGGGCTGAGCGGCACGAGCGCGGACATGGCGGCGGCGTCGGCATCCTCCGGCACGATGAACATGGATTACCTCATCGACCTGTTCGCGCAGCTTGCCCTGCCGGACGTGGTACTGGATTACATCGTCGGCGCGGTCAGCCGCATCAGCGATATCATTCAGGCTTCCGGCGTGCAGATTGTGCTGTTCATCGCGGGCTTGCAGTCCATTCCTTCCTCGCTCTACGAAGTGGCGAAGATTGAGGGCGCGACGGGCTACGAGACGTTCTGGAAAGTCACGTTCCCGATGGTGATGCCGCACATCATCACCTGCACGATTTACACCATCGTCGATGCGTTCAGCAAATCCGAGGTGGTCAAGCTGGCATACAGCACGGCGTTCACCGAGAGCCGGTACGGGCTGTCCTCCGCGTTCAGCGTGGTTTCGACGCTCATCACCTGCGCCCTGCTGGGAGCCGTGGTGTACTTCATCGGCAAGCGCACCTTCTACTACAATTAAGGCGAAGGAGAGTGAAAAGCAATGGAAAAATGGCGCGCATTTCGCAATTCTCCCCGCTATGAGGATGCCAAGGGCGGCGTGGTCAAAAAAGGCAAGAACCTGCTGATGACGATTTTGCAAATTATCCTCATCGTCGGTATCTCCTACGTCATCCTGTCGCCGGTCATCGGCATTGTCGCCCAGTCCTTCTTCTCCGACGCGGACTCGGCGAACCCGATGGTCTACACCATCCCGATTGAAGGCACGCTGGAGCGCTACACGACGGTCATCACGCAGATGGACTATTTCCGCACGCTCAGCAACACGCTGATTTACACCGTCGCGCTGACGCTGATTCAGGTGCTGATTTGCTCGATGGTCGGCTATGGCTTCGCACGGTTCGACTTCCCGCTGAAAAAGCTGCTCTTCGGCTGTGTTGTGCTGATGATTGTTATCCCGAATCATACCATCATGCTGCCGCAGTATATGACGTTCCGCAGCATGGGCTTGATGAGCGAGGCAACCCCGATGTATATCCTGACGCTCTTCGGCACAGGGCTTCGCGCGGGTTTGTTCATCTACATCTTCAACCAGTTCTTCCGCGGTCTGCCCAAGGAAATCGAGGAAGCGGCGTTTGTTGACGGCGCGGGAACGTGGTACACCTATTTCCGCATCATGCTCGTCAACGCCATGCCTGCCGTCATCACGGTGACGGTGTTCTCGCTGGTCTGGCAGTACACGGACTCCTTCTACAGCCAGCTGTTCCGCATTCCGACGGACATGCTGCTGGCGAAGCGCCTGTCCACGCTGCAGAACAACATCTCCGCGAACCTCAAAATCATGAACGTCCGCATCCAGCGTTTGTATGTTGACGCCGGCGTTGTGCTGACAATTCTGCCGCTGCTGATTTTGTATCTGCTGCTCCAGCGCCGCTTCATTGAGGGCGTTGAGCGGTCGGGCATCGTAGGCTAACGGCGTTAAGTAAAATCAGGATTACGGCAAACCTTCCGAAAACCGAATAAAAACGACAAAATTCGCCCGTAAAGCCGGTCGACAGCAGTGCAAACGCGAACGCACTTGCTTGAAACTGTGCTTTATGGGCGAATTGATTCCCTCGAAAACATTTTCCGACGAAATTTTCGCAAAAAAAGTTGAGAAAATTTGCTGAAACAGCTGATTTACCGGTTGACTAACGGTATAGTTTTGTGATATGATAAAGCAGAACGGAAATGGGAAATCTGGTGCAAAAATCGCCGGTATGACGGCACGGGTTTCCTGCTTCCCCGACGGCATGTCCGCCGGCAACGTTGCAATGGTTACACCAAGGAACCAAGTTCTGGGAAGGAACATGTTTAAGGAGGTCATCCAAGTGAAGAAGGTTGTTTCTGTTCTGCTGGCTGCGGGCATCATCGCGACGACGGGTGCGTTCGCAGAGAACGTCGGCGTGTCGAGCCCGGCTGCGTCGCCTGTGGCGTCTCCCGTGGCGGGTGCTGTCAGCAGCATCATTGACTTTGCCGACGGCAACTTCGGCTTTCTGGGGATGGACACGACGCTGGGCAATGCCGATGCGAGCGAGCTGAGCGTTGTGGACTACAACGGCGGCAAGGCGCTGTGCGTCAGCCCGGCGGCGGCAGGCAGAGTGCCGTATGTGTCGCTGAACGTGGAAGGCCTGCTGGGCGAAAACCTGAGCCGTCTGGTGAAGATTACCTTCGATGTCGGCGTAGAACTGGGCACGGACGGCAAGTTCTATGCGCAGTCCGGCAAGGTGTACATGGTCAACGGCGAGGACGGCTCGAAGCCGTCCGCCGACTGGTCGGTTTACATGGAACGCAAGAATCCGAAGACGGCGGTCGTGACCGTTCCTGCGGGCGCGTTCGTGGCGGGCCGCGGCGATACGCTGCAGTTCTCCAAGGAAGTAGACAGCTTCATCGATTCCAAGAAGTTTGACGGCGAAGCGCCGCGTGACTTCTATGTGACCAACATCCAGTTCTTCGATGCGGAAGGCAACGTGCTGCCTGTGGATACCACGGCGGAATGGGTTGCGCCGGTGACGGAGGAAGACCGCTCCTATCTTTACGACGTGGCGAACGCGGTGGAGTTCCCGAACTTTGCCTACGAAGGCGGCGGCTGGAGTCAGGACGGTGCGGAAATGCCGCAGGAATTCCTCGATGCGCTGGTGCCCGGTTCTGTGATTGAAATCAGCTACGAATCCGAAGACGGCACGATGTGGATTGTCCTGCCGGACGCGGCGGCAGGCTGGTCGCGCATTGCCAATGACGGTTCTGCCGCCATCAACAGCAGCAAGAATACCTGCCAGATTACCTATGAGCAGATTGCGGCTGTGTGCGGCGAAGACAAGTCCACCTGGGGCGCGCGCCTGCAGTGCGAAGCGGGGAGCGCGTGGAAGGTTTACTCCGTGAAGGTTGGCCAGAAGGTCGCCCGCAAGGTCGCAACGCCCGTTGCTTCCTTTGATGGATTCTCCTGCGAAGGCGGCGCGTGGTCTCAGAATGGCTTCGACATCCCGCAGAACGTGCTGGATGCGCTCGTGCCCGGTACGGCAGTGCAGATTGACTTTGAATCCGAGGACGGCTCGATGTGGCTCGTCATGCCGGACTGCACGGCGGGCTGGATGCGTGTGGCGCAGGGCGCGGCGAGCATCTCCGGCGGCAAGGCGTACATCACCTATGAGCAGATTGTCGAAGCCTGCGGCGAGGATAAGGCTGGCTGGGGCGCGCGGATGCAGTGCGAAGCAGAAAGCGCGTGGAAGGTCTACGCGGTGTCCGTGGTGAAGCTGGCGGAAATGGTCGGCAGCCACAACAATGTGGAGTTTGAAGGCGCGGCTTGTGAAGGCGGCGCTTGGGGGCAGAACGGCACGGAAATGCCGGAAAATATCGTGGCGGCGCTGGTGCCGGGCGCGGTCATCAATATCTCCTATGAATCCGAAACGGGCAACATCTGGATTGTCATGCCGGACGCGGCGGCGGGCTGGTCCCGTGTGCAGCAGCAGACGGCGGCGACCGACGGCAAGACGGCGCAGATTACCTACGAGCAGATTGCGGCGGTCTGCGGCGACGACGCTTCCACCTGGGGCGCGCGGATGCAGTTTGAATCCGACGGCGCGTGGAAGGTCTACGCAGTGACGGTCGGTCAGTCCAAGTAAGTTTATTCATCTGTCGGGTGCGGGGAAAGCGCCCGTCACCCGACAGCTCGTTCAGAAAAAACAACATAGGAGGTTCGACACACAATGAAAAAGTTTGCTGCTCTCCTGCTCGCACTGACGATGGTGCTGGGCATGGCGACCATCACGGCGAGCGCGGAAGGCTCCGAGCGCGTCATCACCATTGGCACGACGTGGGATTATTACTGGGACTCCTTCGATGGCTCCATCGAAGATAACCCCTATTACAGCGGCACCACCGCGGACGAAATGATGTTCGCGAAGGTGAAGCAGATTGAAGATAAGTGGAACGTCAAGTTCGAGTACATCAACCTGACCTACGCGGGCGCGAAGGAATCCATCAACACCTCCGTTCTGGCGGGCACGCCGGACGTGGACGTGTACATGCTTGACCTCGCGCTGGCTGCTCCGGCGGCGGCGAACGGCTACGTCACCGACCTGCGCGACGTGCTGCCCGCTGACAACGCGGTGATTCAGGGCACGGACGCTGTGCTGTCCTACATCGACACCGGCAGCGGCGCTGTGCAGCTGCTGTGCGCCAACAACGCCGAAAACATGGTCGGTTCTACCATGCCGCTGGGATTCAACCTGCAGATGATTGAAGACGCGAACCTCGAAGACCCGCGCGATCTGGTCGAACGCGGCGAATGGACTTGGGAAAAGTTCCGTGAGTACTGCAAGGTGCTGACGAAGGACACCGACGGCGACGGCAACATCGACGTGTACGGCTTCGGCGGATGGCCGGGAGACTACTTCATGAACTTCGTCATGTCCAACGGCACGAACGTGGCGGCGACCGCGACGGAAAACCTCTCTTCTCCCGAAGTCGGCGAAGTCCTCCAGTTCATCCAGGATCTGAACCTCGTGGACAAGGTGATGTACCCCATTCCGGAAGAAAACGGCTGGGACGTCTGCCGCTGGCTGTACCGCGACGGCAAGGTTGCCTTCACCCCCATTGCTGCGTGGATTATGGACTCCAACAAGGACTATGCGTTCCAGTCTCCCGACAGCCCGACCCTTGACTTCGACATGGTGTTCATCCCGTGGCCTGTTGGCCCGCACGGCAACGCGGAAACCAACGCCCAGAAGGTGACTGCGAACTCCTGCTACGTTATCCCGGTTGGCGTGGAAGATCCGGAACTGGTCTACAACGTGCTGTATGACCTGCTCAACTGGTACAACTACGATCCCAACAGCGAAGACGGCGGTGCTGCTGCGCTGGCCATTCGCGATGACCCCGAAACCCTCGGCTGGTGGTACGGCGTGACCGCGAAGGATATCGACCTGCAGGACTACAACTTTGAAGTCATGATGGAAATGGGTCGTCACCAGATGCTGGATAGATACGGCAGCCTCGGTGACGATGCGGAACTGCCCCTGCGTGAGTTCATCAATGGCGATTACACCACCGCTCAGCTTCAGGAAAAATATCGCCAGACCATTCAGGATGCTATCGACGGCATTCTGGGCAAGTAATCCCTGTCTCTTTGACCTCCATCGTGGGTTCGCCTGCGGTGGAGGTCTTTTCGGTTCATACAAAACCCTGTCCTTGACAAGCACCAATGAATCGGCTATGATGAAATCAAACGCAAAAGGAGAAATCACCCATGTGGACACAGCTGCCGGGCGAAAAGCGAATCGCCCTTGATGATGAAAATCTCCAGTACACCGGGCGCATTGATTTTGCTGACCCGCAAAACCCTGTGTTTCTCTTTACCGCCTCGTTCGTCCGCTTCCGCATGACCGGCCAACACCTCCGCGTTGTGCTGACGAACACGCACCACCTCTGGGAGAACCGCCTCGGCGTCGTTATCAACGGCGAACAGTTCGGTGTGCTGCTGGACTGGGACACGCTGAACGTCATCGACCTCTCCGACCACCTCCGCGACGGCGAGAACGACGTGATGCTCTTCAAGCGGCAGGACAGCTGCTACAAGATGACGCTCCACGCGCTGCTGATTGACGAAAACGCGACACTCCTGCCGCCGCCCGCGCGCCCGAATCGGCGCATTGAGTTCTATGGTGACAGCGTGTCGGCGGGGGAAGTCAGCGAAGTGACCGAATACGCCGGGAAGATTGACCCGCCCGACCATCAGGCGCGGTATAATAACGTATGGTTCAGCTACGCATGGCAGACGGCGCGGCTGCTGAATGCCGAAATCAGCGACATTGCGCAGGGCGGTATTGCCTTACAGGATGGCAACGGCTATTTCTTTGATACGGGGATGCTGTCATGCTGGGATAAGCTGGCGTACAACCCGTTCTTCCACGACGAAAAACCGTGGGATTTCAGCCGCTTCACGCCGCATGTCGTCGTCGTTGCGATTGGGCAGAATGACTCCGCCAAGCGCAACTTTATGGCAGAAGACTATGACGGCGAACAGGCGAAGCGCTGGCGGAGCGACTACGCGGACTGGATTCGCGCGATTCGTGGGAAATATCCGCACGCGCATATCCTGCTGACGACGACCATCATGGCGCACAGCCCTGCATGGGACGACGCGATTGAAGAAGTGTTCAGCGACTTTGGCGACCCGAAGGTGCATCACTTCCTCTATCCGAAGAACGGCTGCGGCACGCCGGGTCACGTCCGCGCGAACGAAGCGGCGGAAATGGCCAAGGCGCTCGCGGCGTACATTGAAGCGATTCCGAACGTCTGGCAGGAGGATGCAGAATGAACGTACAGGTAAATCAAAATGAACGGCTGATTCGCCCGTCCGACCCGTCGATTCGCTACACAGGGCGCATCGACAACAGCAATCCCGACGCGCCGTTCCTCATCTACGTCTGTTCGCAGGTGGAATTTCGCGTCACGGGGCATGTCCTGCGCGTGTTTATCGAAAATATCCACTCGTTTTATGAAAATCGGCTGGGCGTCATCATCAACGGGGTGGAATCCGCCGTACTGCTGGAAAGCGGCGCGCAGGTGATTGACCTCTCCGACCGCATGACCGATGGCGAAAACCATGTGCTGCTCTTCAAGCGGCAGGACTGCTGCCACGCGCTGGTGCTGCACGGGTTCGCCGTCGCGGAAGATGCGGAGCTGCTGCCCTTGCCGCCGCGCCCGAAGCGCCGCATGGAGGTCTACGGAGACAGCGTGTCCGCCGGGGAGGTGTCCGAAGCGGAATTTGCCTGCGGGCAGGTAGACCCCGAAGGGCACAACGGGCGGTACAGCAACGGCTACTTGAGCTACTCGTGGCAGACGGCGCGTCTGCTTGGCGCGGAGCTGCACGACATTGCGACCGGCGGCATGGCGCTGGAGGATGGAACCGGCTATTTTTACGCACCTGATTACATCGGGATGCTCTCGTCGTGGGACAAAATTAACTACTATCCGCCGTTCGGCGCGAAAACTGAATGGGATTTCAGCCGCTACACGCCGCATGTCGTTGTTGCTGCGATTGGGCAGAACGACGCGAACCCGGTCAATTTCATGGCGCAGAACTACGACTGCGACGCCGCGAAGCACTGGCGGAGCGCCTACGCGGGGTGGATTCGCGCGATTCGGGCGAAGTATCCGCACGCGCAAATCATCCTGACGACGACGATTCTGGGGCATGACGCCGCGTGGGACCGCGCGATTGACGAGGTGTGCCGCGAGCTGTCCAAGACGGATGGGCGCGTGCATCATTTCCTGTACAGCAAGAACGGCTGCGGCACGCCGGGGCATATCCGCGGCAGTGAAGCGGCGGGCATGGCGAAGGAATTGGCGGGGTTCATCGAGACGCTGCCGGACGTGTGGGAAGATTAAATGCGGAATAAAACGGGGGTGTGAATCGTGATTTCTGTGGTGCTGCCAGCGTATAATCGAAGGAATACTGTCCGAAAAGCGGTCGAGAGCGTCCTCAATCAGACGGAACGGGATATCGAGTGCATCGTCGTGGATGACGCGTCGACCGATGACACGGCGGGGGTGCTGACGGAAATCAATGATTCGCGCCTGCGCATCATCCGTCTGACGGAAAACAGCGGCGCGTGCCACGCGCGGAATGTCGGCGTTCAGGCGGCAAAGGGGGAGTACATCGCCTTTCAGGACAGTGATGACTGCTTCCACCCCGACAAGCTGGAGCGGCAATTGGCGTTCCTGCAGGAAACGGGCGCGGATGTCGTTTTCTGCGGCATGAACCGTATCTGCGGGCAGCAGATGGAGGTTTTTCCGGCGTATGTGCCGGATAAGTGTATTAACCGGATAGACTTATTGGAAGCAAACCTTGCCAGTACGCAGTGTATTTTCGGCAAGACGGAAGCATTTCGCAACACGCCGTTTGACGAGGACATGCCGCGCCTGCAGGACTGGGCGCTGATGCTTGAACTGGCGAAGAAGTACATTGTGCGCGGCGAGGCGACCCCGCTGGTGGATGTGTACGTTCAGCCGGACAGTCTGTCCAATCAGCCGAAGAAGCTGTTTCCGGCGCTGCGGCGGATTTACCTGCGCTACGCCGAGACCATCAATGCAATTTGCCCGGAGCACTGGACGATCATCCTCACACAGGCGGCGGAGCGCATCGGGGAAGAAGCGTGGCAGGGCGAACTGCTGGAGAATGCGCCGGAGTGCGTGGTGCGCCCGGAGCAGATTGCGTCGATGGGGAACATTGTGCTGGGGCAGGGCGGCGAAAATCCGCAGGGAAAAATCCTGCTAACGCGCAACCTGTCTGATATGCAGGAAGTGCGCGACAGATGCTACTATCTGCCGCGAAATCTGCTTGGCAAGGCGCTGAAGGAAAGTCTATCGGTGGAAATCGCGGGCAGGACGGCGGTGCATCCGCTGCAGCGGCTGTCGGCGATGCTGTGCGGCTGGCTGAATCATCAGGAAGCGTGGGAAACTGTCACGCAGATTTATGCAGAAGAGGAAATCATTGAGACGCTGGCGATGGATCAGCTGATGGAAATGCCCTTGTGGGCGCGCGTCATCCGGCAGGCGGGGCGGAAGAAATTGCCGGACAAGCCGATTCGCCGCGTTGCCGCGTATTACCACAATGTGCATGGCGGCGGGGTACAGCAGGTGACGGCGAAACTGCTGCACGTTTGGCGGAAAATGGGGCTGGAGGTCACGCTGATTACGTCGCAGCAGCCGAACGAGGAGGATTTCCCGTTGCCCAAGGACGTACGGCGCGTGGTGATTCCGCCGTTTGACCCGTTCGACTGGGAGAGCCGGAGCGCGCATGTGCGGCGCTTGGCGGAGGTGGCGCGGGAGGTTGACCTCGTGGTAGACCATGCGTGGGCTGACCCGATGGTTCTCTTTGATGTGCTGGCGATTCAGTCTGCGGGTGCGAAGGTGCTGCTGCACACACACAGCGTCTTTTCTATGACGCTTCTCAAGCGCGAGCTGCACGACCGCTTTCAGTGCCTGCCGGATGTGGCGGCGATGGCGGATGGCGTGGTGGCGCTGACGCCGGCGGATGCGTGCTACTGGCGGCAGTTTTCGCCGCGGGTGTTTGAGACACGGAACCCGATTGATGTTGCGGATGTGCCGCTGAACGCGCTGGGCGGGCGGACAATGCTCTGGGTGGGGCGCAATTCGCCGGAAAAGCGCCCGATGGATGCAATCAAGGCGGTCATGTGGATTGGCGATCGCGTGCCGGGGGCAAAGCTGATCATCATGGGCGGCGGATTCGAGCACGAGGCGGAAATGAATTGGCTGAAGAACGTGGAGTACGTCGGATATCATCAGGATACGGAGGAAATTTTCCGGCAGGCGGATGTTTTCCTCTGCACGAGCGAGTATGAAGGTTTCAGCCTGACGATGGCGGAAGCGCAGGCGCACGGCATCCCGTGCGTAACATACGACATGCCGTATCTGCCGATTTTGCAGGGCGGCGGGCATGTGGCCGTGCCGATGGGGGATGCGGACGCGCTGGCAAAAGCGGCGGCGGACTTGCTGCTGGACGCATCGCGCCGGGTGGCATTGGGGCAGGAGGCGCGCAAGAACGTGGAGCGCCTTTGCATTGAGCAGACGGCGAAGTGGACGGAAATCTTCGCGCAGATGGCGGAGGCAAAGGGCAAAGCGCACCCGGACGCGGCAGTGCAGCAGATGGTGTCCACCCTGTCCGAACACGCGCTGCGGCAGGAGAAGGAGATCGTTTTCCACGAAATCGAGAAGCCGGAATTTATCCCGATGCCCAAGCACGGCCCGTTCAAGCTGCTAAGAAAGAAACTTGCAACGGCGTGCAAACTGCTGCTGGTTGGCAAATGAGCGCATAACATTCCCGTCCGCTGGGCATCCTCGCCATGAGGTGATGAATATGCACAGAGGGCATCCGCTGCTGTGCGGGACGCTGCTGGGCTTGACGTGGACGCTCTTGTCGCTGCTGTTTCAGGGCGTGGACTGGCTGGCGGCGTGGTCGCTGGAACGCGAGGGCGCGGCGCTGCTGGGGATGACGGCGGTCGGTGCGCTGATTGCCGCTGTGCCGAAGCTGCTGCGGAATCGGGGCAGTTACTGGGCGCGTGAGAGCGCGCTTGGGTGCGCTGGGGCATTTCTCTGCGGCGTCGGCATGATGATGGGGCTGCACTTGGCGGGGAGCGGACGCATCGTATCGGCAATGCTGGAGGGCAGCACGGGCGCGTTCGGGTTTGTGATGATGGCATGGATTGCGGGCTGCGTGACGGCGCTGCTTGCAGGAAGGCGGCGCGTATGAGGACGTTGCTAATCCCTGTATCGTGCGGGCTGCTGCTGGGAATGTCGCTTTCGGCGGCACGACTGATATCGCCCGATGAACTGCGTGACACGCTGCGCTTTCGCCCATCCCATGCGCTGAAGGCGGCGCTGTGGGCGCTCGGTACGGCGATTGCGGCGATGGCGCTGCTATGCTGGCTGGCGGTGATGGATATCGACCGCATTGTGCCCTTGCCGCTTCACGCGGGGACGCTGGCTGGTGGAATGCTGTTCGGCGTGTGCGCGGCGCTGTGCGGCTTTACGCCGGGGACGGCACTGGCGGGAATTGCGTCGCGAAAGCCGATGCGTGCGCTGTGTGCGGCGCTGGGGTGTCTGGCGGGCGCGTGGCTTGTGCGGTATGTGCCAACAGAAGCGATTCGCGGACTCTGGGAAGCGCCTGCGGGGACACTCTTTCGCATGACACTGACCGAGCCGTACTGGTTTGGCGGCGGATTTCTTCGGCAGGGGTGTGTCGGGCTGGCGATGATGCTGCTGGGGCTGCTGATGCCGTCGGGCGTGCGCTGGACGCGGGAGATTCCGCCCGAAAAACCGACGGAATCGGCCGAGCCGGAGACGTTCGTTGCGCTGCTGCCCGGGGAAGAGCCGATGGTGGTCGAAATTCCGGCGGAGGACGCGGAGATAGACGACGAGCTGCATCATCTCCCGCCGGAGGACGAGGTGGAGGAAATCGACGGCTCGCCGGAAGAAGAAAACCCGGATGAACCAACAGGTATTCTTCCAGATGAAGAAAACATGAAAACAGAAACGTTGGAGATAGACGACGAGTTACATCATCTTCCGCCAGAGGATGAAGTGGAAGAAATTGACTAACATCGCAAAGACGCGTGATTTGCAAGAAAAGTGACGCGCGACATGAAAAACCCACAAAATAGCGAATGTTCGGCAGATGTAACCTTTTGCGGAAAAAACGAAAATTCATCGAAAAAAGCGGAAAATGTACTTGCAACAGAGGGCGCAAATGTGGTATGATACAAGGGATAAAAGGAGGGGAAAGTGCAATGGGGCATGTGCAGATTAACCTTTTTGGCAGTTTCCATGTGGAACGGGACGGGAAATCTGTAGATGAGCAGCTGGCGCGTTCCCCCAAAGGGATGCTGCTGATGCAGTATCTGATTCTTGCGCCCCGACAGACGGCGGAAGCAAAGACGCTGATGCAGGTCATGTGGCCGGAGGAAAACTCAACCAGCCCCGATACGGCGCTCAAAACGCTGATTAGTCGTCAGCGCGCGCTGCTGCGGGAAATCTCCCCCGAACTGGCAATGTGTCTGGTGACGGTGCACGGCGGGTATCGCTGGGTGTGTCCGCCGGAAGTGTCGGTGGATGTGCTGGAATTCGAGGAAATGCTGGCGCGGATGAAGCTGCCGGGGGGTGCCACGCCGTCGGAAGAAATGCTCATGCGGATGCTCGTGCTGTATCAGGGGCGCTTGCTGGCGGATCAGCAGCCGCAGCCTGCGTGGCTCTACAACCGCAGCGAGCGGCTGCACCAGCAATTTCTGCAAACGGTGGATAGTCGGTTGGCGCAGCTGCAGCAGGCGGGGTATGTGCACCGCTATGTGGCGCTGGTGCGGCGCGCGATTGATGCTGATCCGACGAACGAGGCCCTGCAGCAGCGGCTGATTGAGGGCTTGCGCCAGACCGAGCGCGATACCGACGCTGACCAGCAGGTGGAGCTTGCCGCGCGCCTGAACAGCGCCGCGCGCGACGAGATGATGGCGGATTACTATGACCGCATCCAGCGGGCAAGCCGTGCCTTAGAGACGGGGCTGGTGCAGTTCAAGGAAGAATTGATGCGCGGGGAGGACAACAACCGCGCGATTGTCTGCGACCGGCGCGTGTTTCGGTCGCTGTTCTGTTTGCAGCGGCGCGGCATGGAGCGCACCGGCGGTCATGCGCTGCTGGGCATCCTGACGCTGACGGAACTTGACCCGGCGAGCGAGAAGCGGGAAGCCGCACTGAACGGCCTGGTGAAGATAATGCTGCTGAATCTGCGCCGCGGCGACGTAATTACCCGGCTGGACGAAAGCACGATTGCCATGTTCCTGCCCAACGCCGACGAAAGCGCGGCGAACATCATCATCGACCGTCTGAAGCGCTCGTTCTATCTGCAATTCCCGTCCACCGGGCGGACGCTTAGCTGTGCGATTTCGGCCATCAGCGTGGAAAAAACGAAGCCGGAGCAGCGATAAAGTGAATCATCAGAAGGCAGACGCGAGAGTGCCGGCCTTTTTTCGTGGGGGGAAAATAAGGTTCTTCACGGAAAGTTGGTGGGGAGCAAACAAGGGCTTAGGCGAAGCACCAAAAAGCTGCACGCGGAAGGAGCATGAAAGCGTGACCAACTCAATCGCGCGGAGGGGTCAAGGGGCAATTGCCCCTTGCAGGGTCAAGGGACAGCGTCCCTTGTGGGGTTTGGGGCAACGCCCCAACAGTTCCACGGGCGACCAGTATGCCAAACGCGCTCAACAAAGGTGCAGGCAGCGAAGCGTCCCTGCCAGTAACTCTGCGCTCCCGCAGGAGCGCCCCCGAGCTGCTCTTCCCCTAAGATTCCGTGAAGAACCAAATCATGAGCAATTCGCAATGAGCAGTGAGCAATGCAATGGCGGCGGGCGCGAATGCCTCCACAGAAGCGACGGTAGTAAATTCAGCCATTAGAAAAAGCCCCTTCGCCATATCGGACGAAAGGGCTTTTTTGCGTTGCAATTACTTGGCGTACTCCATCGAGCGCGTTTCGCGAATGACGTTGACGCGAATCTGACCCGGATACTCCATTTCCTTCTCGATGCGCTTGGCAATTTCCTTGGCGAGAATCTTCGTGCCATCGTCGGTCACGTCGTCGGGCTTGACCATGATGCGCACTTCGCGGCCGGACTGAATCGCGTAGCACTTCTCGACGCCGGGGAAGGAGGTTGCAATCTCTTCCAGCTTCTCCAAACGCTTGATGTAGTTTTCGAGACTCTCACGGCGCGCACCCGGACGAGCAGCGGAAATCGCGTCCGCCGCCTGAACCAGCACGGCTTCAACCGTCTGCGGTTCGACGTCGTTGTGGTGGGCGAGGATGCAGTGGACGACATCGGGGCTCTCGTGGTACTTGCGGGCCAGTTCGCCGCCGAGGGTGACGTGCGTGCCTTCCGCTTCGTGGTCAACCGCCTTGCCGATGTCGTGCAGCAGACCTGCGCGCTTGGCAAGCTGAACATCCGCGCCCAGTTCCGCAGCCATCAGACCCGCCAGATGGCTGACCTCGATGGAGTGCTTCAGGACGTTCTGTCCGTAGGAAGTGCGGTACTTCAGGCGACCCAGCAGCTTGACCAGCTCGTGGTGGATGCCGTGCTGATTCGTCTCGAAAACAGCGGCTTCACCGGCTTCGCGAATCTGGTTTTCGACTTCCTTCTTCGCCTTCTCGACCATCTCTTCGATGCGGGCAGGGTGGATGCGGCCGTCGTTAATCAGGCGTTCGACTGTCAGGCGGGCGATTTCACGGCGAATCGGGTCAAAAGCGGACACGATGACGGCTTCGGGCGTATCGTCGATGATGATGTCCACGCCCGTCGCCGTTTCCAGCGCGCGGATGTTGCGGCCCTCGCGGCCGATGATGCGGCCCTTCATATCGTCGTTCGGCAGGGCAATGACGGACACGGTGCTTTCCGCCACATGATCGGAGGCGCACTTCTGAATCGCCAGCGCGATGATGTTGCGCGCCTTTTTCTCGGCTTCTTCCTTGGCGCGCGCTTCAATGTCGCGCACGGACGCCGCCGCGTCGTGGAAGGCTTCCTTCTGCACACGGTCGATGATGATCTGCTTCGCTTCGTCCTGCGTCATGGAGGCGATGCGCTCAAGCTCTGTGTTCTGCTTGGTGACAAGGGCTTCCGCCTCGTCGTGCAGGCGGGCGGTGTCCTCCTGCTTGCGTTCCATCAGGTCGCTGCGCTTCTTCAGGTCGTTCTCGCGGTCATCAAGGCTGTCCGAACGCTTGTCCAGCGACGCTTCGCGCTGCACCAGACGATTTTCGCTCCGCTGCACCTCGGCGCGGCGTTCACGAATTTCGTTCATCTCGCGGTTGTTATCCGCCTTTTCGCGGTCAATCTCATCCTTAGCCTTGAGAATTTCCGCCTTGGCTTCCTGCACCTTTTCCTTTTTGTAGTCGTCTGCTTTGCGCTTGTAGTCATCCGCCTTGCGGACGGCATCCTCGTACAGGCGCTTGGCAGTTTCCTCGCTGCGGTTGATCTTTTCTTCGACCATCTTCTGCCGGTAAGTGTAGCCTGCGAAGCCGCCGCCGGCACCGACGAGCAGGACAATCAGAATCCATACGATGGTTGGCACTGAATGGTTTCCCCCTTTCAAATTTTGCTGAAAATTCAGTTGCGAAGTTGATACGACCGACGCAAAAAAGCCGTCGGGGAAGCGATTTTCCCCATACGGCTGTACGCTGCAAATTCGACACACGCAGTCCGAAAACATCCCGCGCATCCGCATGGACAGGCAGGACGAACAGACGGCAAAACCATATCAGTCAACACACTGCCGCCGGACGACATATCGTCGCAGCAGGCAGAAAAACAACGCTCTGACGAAGGGAATACAGGGTCAGAAATATCACCGCAGGGCGCATGAAAACAGGCGCACTTGTGATGACAGGCGCGTTTCGGAAAGGATGCATCCTCCCCAATCGGGGAAAAGCACCGAAAAGGCGAATCAGCAGACACGCTGCCCATCCGCATTGACTGGTCAAACAGCCGAAGCGCCGCGAAAACCGCACGAAAACGGCGAAAATCCGCAGGCGCTTGAAAGCAATCAGGCGTCTATCGAAAACAGCACGGGCGCGGTTGGAAAAACATTTCGGACGCGCCACAGCCGGTCACTTCCTATTTTACAATCAAATAATGCTTCTGTCAAGGGAAAACGGCGCGTTCTTTGCCGAATGCAAAAAGTTTATTTTGCGGGACTGGACAAGGCACGCGCAATCCGTTATAATCAAGGGAGAAGATTCCTTATGAAAGGATGAGTTCGGATGAAGCAGATTGCAAGAGAACGATTTGAAACCGCTTGGCTGAGCAACCCAGAAATTTTCAGCGTCCATGAGTTGCCGGATTGCTCCGATCATGCCTTTTATGCGACGATGGCGGAGGCAGACGCGGATGCGTCCTCTTTAGTGAAATCGCTGGATGGCGCGTGGAAGGCGCATTTTGCCATGAATCCCTCGGAAGCGCCGGACACGCTGCTGACGAGCGCTGCGCTGGATGAAACGCTGCGGGAAATTCAGGTGCCGTGCGAATTCCAGATGGAAGCGCCGGAGTGGGATCCGCCGCACTACGTCAATACGCAGTACCCGTGGGATGGACACGAAGCCTTGCAGGCGCCGCAGGTGAGCGAAGTCTACAACCCGACGGTGACATGCATCCGACACTTTGCTTTGTCCCTGCCGCAGGTGCAGCAGCGTACCGTGCTGCATTTGGCGGGCGTGGAAGCGGCGGTGCTGGTTTATGTCAACGGGCATGAAGTCGGCTATGCGGAGGACAGTTTCACACCGCACCGCTTCGACCTGACCCCCTACGTCCACGTCGGGGAGAATCGGCTGGCGCTGCGCGTGTTCAAGCGCTGCACAGGCAGCTGGATGGAGGATCAGGACTTCTGGCGGTTCAGCGGCATCCACCGCAGCGTGTCCCTGCACTTCTACCCCGAAACGCATCTCTACGACCTGCGCGTCCGCACACCGCTGACGGACAACTACACCCGCGCGACGCTGGAAACGCGCCTGCGGGTGATGGGCGCGTCGCTGGGCAAGGCGAAACTGACGCTGACGGACAAGGCGGGCAAGACGCTCTGGACGGCGGAGAAGCCGCTGACGGCGCTGGAAAGCTATGTCAGCGCGGAGATTCCCGGCGTGAAGCTGTGGAGCGCGGAAGAGCCGAATCTCTACACGCTGACCGTCGTGCTGACGAATGCGCAGGGGCAAGTGACCGAAGTCTGCCGGACGAAAGTGGGCTTCCGCCAGTTCGAGATGAAGGACAAAATCATGTGCCTGAACGGAAAGCGCATCGTGTTCCACGGCGTCAACCGCCACGAATTTGACTGCGACCGCGGGCGCGTGATGACGCATGACCTGCTGATGCGCGACATTCGCGACATGAAGGCGATGAATATCAACGCCGTGCGCACCTGCCACTATCCGAATACATCGGAATTTTACCGCCTGTGCGACGAATATGGGCTGTACGTCATCGACGAAGCGAACATCGAGACGCACGGCTCGTGGCAGCCGATGCACGACTGGGTGGTGCCGGACAACCGCCCGGAGTGGCAGGAGGCAGTGCTGGCGCGCGGCCGGGCGATGCTGGAGCGTGACAAGAATCACCCGTGCATTCTGCTTTGGTCGTGCGGCAACGAAAGCTGGGGCGGCAAAGACCTCTATGAATTGAGCCAGTATTACCGCCGGGAAGATCCGACGCGCCTGGTGCATTACGAGGGCGTGGCAAATGATCCGCGCTATCCTGACACGACGGACGTGCATTCCAACATGTACCGCAGGGTCGCGAGCATCGAGGAGTATCTGCAAAGCAATCCCGACAAGCCCTTCATCAACTGCGAATACACCCACGCCATGGGCAACAGCTGCGGCGGCATGAGCCTGTATACCGCGCTGGAGGACAAGTACCCGATGTATCAGGGCGGCTTTATCTGGGATTATGTGGATCAGGCGCTGCGCGTGAAAGCCCCGAACGGGCAGGAACGCTTGGCGTATGGCGGCGATTTCGGCGACAAGCCGACGGACTGGCAGTTCAACACCAACGGCATCATTCTGGGCGACCGCACGCAGACGGGCAAGTGTCAGGAAGTGCGGTACCTGTTCCGCGACGTGTTCCTGACGCCGGACGAAACGGGCGTGACGGTGAAGAATCGCCGCCTGTTCCAGACGCTGACGGGCTATGACGTCCGCTGGACGCTGGAGTGCGACCGCAAGCCCATTAGCGCGGGTGAAACGCTGCTGCCGGACATTGCGCCGGGCGAATCAGTCCACATTGACCTGCCGTTCGGGACGCTGCCGGAAGGGCAGACGGTGGTAACGTGCTTCCTTGTGCTGCGCGAAAAGACGGGCATACTGGAAGCGGGAACGGTGCTCAGCCACGGACAGACCGTGTTTGGCGCGATGAAGAAGGCGGAAACGCCGGACAATGCGCCTGCCCCGGTGATTGGCGACTGCAACGTCGGTTTCCGCGGCGAAGGGCTGGGCGTGCTGCTGGCGCGGCGCGGCGGCATCATTTCCTTCCGCGACCGGCTGGGACGCGAGACGCTCCTGCGCGCGCCGCAACTGAGCCTCTTCCGCGCATCCACTGACAACGACCGCGGCAACGGCAACAACATCCAGCAGGGCGTGTACCACCTTATCAGCCGTCACAGCGCGTGCAGCGACGCGGATATCCAGCAGGAAGCGGGCAGAACGACGCTCGTCTACCGCTACACCACGCCGATGCTGCCGGATTTCGCGGTCACGGTGCGTTACACGGTGCATTCACAGGATGCCCTTGACGTAACGGTGGACTGGCCCGGCTTGCCGAATCAGCCGGATATGCCTGCACTGGGCTTGTCCTTCCAGCTTGACCCGCGCCTGACCCGCGTCCGCTGCTACGGCTACGGCCCGGATGAGAACTACATCGACCGCCGCGAAGGCGCGTATCTGGGCTGGCACAGCTGGATCGCCGCGGACGGCATGACGCGCTACTGCAAGCCGCAGGAAAGCGGCAATCGCACGGGTGTGCAGGTCGTTTCGGTGACGGATGCGGACGGTCACGGCGTGGAGATTTCGGGTGACAACCTCGAAGTGAGCGTACAGCCATGGCTGCCGGAGGAACTGGAAGCGGCATACCATCCGAGCGACCTGATGGGCTCTGTGCGCACGGTCTTAGATGTGGCGATGTTCCGTAAGGGCATCGGCGGCGATGACAGCTGGGGCGCGCCCGTCCTGCCGCAGTTCTGCTATCCGGCAGACAAGCCCTACACGTTCACCTTCACGATGAAGGCGCTGTAACCGAAGGGGTCGAGGGGGCGATCGGAAAGCCCCCTCGTCGCGCCCGCAGGCGCGATTCCCTCATCTGCGGAAAAAGTTAACTCCAGTAGTGGCGACCCGAAGGGGTCAAGGGGGCGACCGGAAAGCCCCCTTGTCGCCTCCGCAGAGGCGAAATCCCTGCTGCGATAAAGCGCAATATCAAAAACGCAAATACAATAAGAGAAGAGACTACATAATCATGGCAAAATTATATTTCCGCTACGGGGCCATGGGGTCCAGCAAGACCGCCAACGCCATCATGGTGCAGTATAACTACGAAGAGCGCGGCCAGAAGGTGCTGATGCTTAAACCGAAGCTCGAAAACCGCGACGGGGCGGTGATTGTCCGCTCCCGCTGCGGGCTGGAAACCGCCTGCCGCTTCATTGAGGACGTGACGGCGGCGGATGCGCAGGGCTACGGCTGCGTCATCATCGACGAAGCGCAGTTCCTGACCAAGGCGCAGGTCGAAATGCTGGTGGAGATGGTCGATGATTACGACGTGCCCGTGATTGCCTACGGTCTGCGCGCGGACTTCCAGAACAATTTCTTCGAGGGCAGTCAGTGGCTGATGGCGTGGGCGGACACGATTGAGGAAATCAAGACCATCTGCTGGTGCGGGCGCAAGGCGACGTGCAACGCCCGCGTGGTGGACGGCCGCGTGGTACAGGAGGGCGAGCAGGTCGTCCTCGGCGGCAATGGGCAGTATGTGAGCTTGTGCCGGAAGCACTTCCGCCGCGGCGAACTGGGGAACTTCAAGGACTTGCATTTGGGGGAGGACTGACATCCTCATCATCAAAAAAGCAAAGCGGCAGACCATGCAAAATGGCGGTCTGCCGCTTCGTTTTTGGGAATGTTATTGCTCTGAAATGTCTTTCAATCTTTTCACCGGTCTCACATACTTCCAAAACCTCGTGCAGTCATGGTAGAAGTAGAACACGCGCCCCTGCGCGGTGTCCAGCTTAACCCCATGCGCGGCGTAGTCGAAGTCCTTCATCGCGCGCTCAATTTCGGTTTCGACCTGCGTGTTCTCCGTCTCGTAATCGAACGGGCCGTGCTCAAAGACGATGTATTCCCCTTCAGGCACGTCCATGAGCTGGAGCGGCGCGGGGACATCCCCAGCGTAATCAGCGGGCAGACGAATGCCGTAAGCCTCCGCCAGCGGAATCCCCCAGCTGCAAATGCGCCCGGTCGGCTCGTTGATGTACGCCATCAGCTGCCCCGAAGATGCGTTGCGCTCGTCGCCGCCGAAATGATCGAGACTGCCGGGGATGCGCTCCAGCAAGCCGCAGATGGTCGCCCAGTCCTGCCCCGGAATCAGGCTTTGCTTCTGCCAGAAGTCGAAGTAGCCGATGCTCTCGTAGTTGCGGATGTGCAGGAACTTATGCGCCGGAATGGTGATGAAATACGTCTTGATGTGGTCAGTCGATGCGGCCATGCCCGTTCCTCCTATGCCAAGCAGATAGCAGTCGAAAGGCTTCAAAATGGTGTGGAGGACGACGGCAGTCGGGTGCAGGCGGTACGCGCTGGGGGTCACGCCGTAAGCGGCGCGGAATGCGCGGGTGAACGCCTCGTGCGAGGAAAAGCCATAGCGCACGGCGATTTCCAGCAGGGAATCCGACGTGTCGCGGACGTCCCGCAGGGCAAACGCCAGATGCCGGAAGCGCAGATAATCGCGCAGGGACATGCCGGACAGCGCCCGAAACTTCCGCGACACATACGATTCGGAGTACCCCAATGCGGCGGACAGCGCCCGCAGGGTCAGTGCTTCGTCCTCCTGCTGGCGGATGCAGCGGTCAATGATGTCAATCGTCTGCTGAATGCTCTGCGACCAGTTTTCCATCGTCCTTCGCTCCTTTCGCTGTGAATAGGATAGCACAGCGTGGGCGGACTTCGCTTGATTTGGTTTGCACTCTTGCGGTCAATACGCATTCCGCATCACGACATCCGCCAAATACGCCTGAAACGCGCGGCACTGCTTATCCGTCAGTCCATCGGGGCGCGACATCAGCACCAAATCATGCCCACGAACGCCCTTGTGGTACGCCGGATGCACATGCGGATACGGGTTCGCCGTGAAGCCGCAGCGCTCGTAGAAGCCCTTGCGGCGGATGGCGATTTCGTCCACGGGCGGGTCTATTTCCAGAATCACCGGGCGGTCATTGGGAAGCATCGACAGCGCGCGCGAACCGTACCGCTGCACGCGCAGGGCGGGGAGAATGCAGAAATGCTCAATGTAGCGGAAATCCGGCGTTTCCCAGTAGAGCATATCGCCGACGAAGGCGCTGCCGTCCAGAATCGCCGTGAAGTGATAGTCAGGATGGGTCAGAATGGCGGTCTGCGAGGGCGTTTCGCGCTGCTCATGCGCGGGAAAGCTGATCCCGTAGAGCACCATCGCGTTGGCATACAGCGGGTGATTCGGGGATGGAATCCGTTCAAACGTCATGTGGAAGCTCCTTCGGGGAAGATTTCGGCGGGCAGGCGCAAATCCGTGCGGGGAATTTTGTCCCACGAGAACAGCGGAATCAGAGCATCCAGCGTCGTCGGGCGCATTTCCGGCTGGATCCCCGCGCTCCACGCGAGGAAGCCGAGAATCTCCTCCGGCGAAAAGCGCTTCGAGAGCGCGGACAGATCCAAATCGCGGTCGCGCTTCGCCAGCCGCCGGCCCCGCGCGTCCATCAGCAGGGGAATATGCGCGTAAGCAGGCTGCGGATAGCCCAGGAGATGCTGCAAGTAAATCTGCCGCGGCGTTGCGCTGAGGATGTCTCGTCCGCGCACGACCTCCGTCACGCCGGACAGCGCGTCGTCCACCACCACGGCTAACTGATACCCGAACAGCCCGTCCGACCGCTGCAAGAGAAAATCCCCGCAGTCGCGCGCGAGATTCTCCGCCTGCGCCCCGAAAACGCGGTCGGTGAAGGTGATTGTCGCATCCGGCACACGCAGACGCATGGCAGGCGCACGGGTCTTGGCGCGTTCGGCAGCTTCCTCCGGGGTCAAATGCGCGCAGATGCCGGGGTAGATGAACTGCGTGTCGCCCAGATTCGGCGCGACGGTCGCGTGCAGCTGCGCGCGGGTGCAGAAGCACGGGTACACATGCCCTTCGCGGCGCAAGCGGTTCAGCACATCCTGATAAACGCCGCTCCGCGCCGACTGGTACAGCGGCGGCGCATCCCAGCGAAAGCCGAGGTAGCGCAAATCATCAATCGCCTGCTGTGCCAGCGCGCGCGGGCAGCGGGGGATATCCACATCCTCAATGCGCAGCAGAAACTGCCCGCCCTGACTGCGCGCGGACAGGTACGCCAGCATCGCGCAGAGCAGATTGCCCAGATGCAGCCGTCCGCTGGGAGTCGGCGCGAAACGTCCTATCATCGGGGGATTACTCCTTCTTTGCCTTGAACAGGTATTCATCCACCTTCTGGCGGATTTCGGGGGCGATTTCCCGTTTGATGGGGAAGGAAGCAGCGTTTGCCAGCCGATCAAGCAGCACAAAGCCCTGCTGGAGGGTGATATCCAGCGCGTGCTCATCGAGATAACCGCTCTTCAGGCTGTCATGCCGATCGTGCATGTAGTCCGCGCCGTTTGCGCCGAAGCGGGCGAGATTGATGGCGGGCACGCCGTTATCCGCGAAGGGGATGCAGTCGCTGGAATAGGTGTCCTGCTTGGCGCGGACACCGTAGCCCGCTTCGCGCAGAACGCCCGCGACGTAGTGCAGGGCATCATCCGTGGCAAGGGTGACGAGGTGGTTCGAGCCGAGGGTCGGCGCGGCGACGTCGAAATTGAGCATGGCGACGCAGGCCTTGAGTTCATCCGCGTGTGCCTTGACATACGCCTTCGAGCCGAGCAGCCCCTGTTCTTCTGAGCCGAACCAGCAGAAGCGCAGTGTCCGGCGCGGCGGATGGGCGGCGAAATACCGCAGCAGTTCCAGCACGATGACGCTGCCGGACAGGTTGTCATGCACCCCGGAAGAGAAATACACGCTGTCGTAATGCCCGCCGAGGGTGATGACTTCCTCCGCCTTGTCCGTGCCGGGAATGGTCGCGCAGACGTTCTGGCTTGTGCCGTCATAGCATTCGCCGGTCAGCTCGATATGCACCGTCTTTGCGCCGCGGCGGACGATTTCGGCGGCGGAGGCGGCGCGCATGTTCAGCACGGGAACCGCGCCGAACGGCTCCGTCAGCGTTTCGCGCAGTTTGCAGCGGTTCAGGTCACTTTCGCTCTCGCGGTCAATCGTGCGCCCGGTGAAGGTCAGAATGGCCGCGGCTTCCGCCTTGCGCAGCTTTTCGTAGGTCGCGCGGTTCAGATAGCCGTTCACGAGGACGATTTTGCCCTTCGCCTGTTCCAGCAGCACTTCGTCGGCATTCTCGACATACAGGAACTCCGTGTCCAGACCGCCTTCAGGGGTAGAGGCAGCGCGCTCATAGCCTGTAACCTCGTATTCCTTGACGTAGGGCGACGTGACCCGCAGCAGCGCGTGAGACACGCGCCCGCACGGAACGGTGAACTCCTCCAGCTGGGCGGAAACGCCGAGCGACGTGCATTCGTGCAGCAGCGCTTCGGCGACGGTTCGCTCCTCCTTGGAACAGCTGACACGCTCATAGCCGTAAGTGCGCAGGAAGGAAAAGGCGCGGTGGGCAGATACGTTCATGAGAAAAGCCTCCTCTTGTGATTGTTTATCCTTAGTATACTGCATTTTTCGCCGCGCCGCAAGGCAAGAGAACGCGCTTTTTCATAGAACCTTCACATAGCGAACCTTTTGCGGACACAGAAGGGCGGTATCATCATTTCTGCAAGCAAAACGAACGGAGGTGAGCGCTGATGGCGGGCGTTCAGTGTTCCTTTGAACGGGTGGAAAAGAAATTTGTCCTCACCCATGCGCAGGCGGAGGCGCTGATGCGGGATTTGACCGCGGGGTATATGGCGGTTGACCAGTACGGGCAGCATACCATCCGCAATCTGTATTATGACACCGATGATTATGCGCTGATCCGCAGGTCGATTCAGAGGCCGAAGTACAAGGTGAAATTCCGGCTTCGCGCCTATGATACGCCGATGGAGGACAAGCTGATTTTCGCGGAACTGAAGAAGAAGTACAGCGGCGTGGTCTACAAGCGGCGGATTGCGGTCAGCCCGGACGACATGCGGCGCTTCCTGCGCGGCGAAACGCTGGACGGCGAAAATCCGCAGATTCAGCGCGAACTGCACCGGTATTTGTCGGAGCATCCGATTCGCCCGAAGGTGTTTCTGGCCTATGAACGCGTGGCGCTGTACGGGCTGGAAGACCCGGCACTGCGGGTGACGCTGGACACGCACCTGCGCTACCGCACAACGCGCCTTGACTGCTTCACGGATGACGCGGGGACGCTGATTTGCCCCGATGACCCCGTGATTCTGGAGGTCAAGCTCGCAAACGCCGCCCCGCTGTGGCTGGCGCGGCTGTTGAGCCGACACAAAATCTATATGTCGTCGTTCTCCAAGTACGGCACATGCTATTTGAACCACCTTGCGCGCCGCACGCCGGATATTCGCCCGATGGCGCACAAACGGAACAACGAAGGAGAAACTGAACATGCGTCTTGATTCGCTGCTGACCTCGATTCTGTCAACACCACTGACTGTCTCCGCACTGCTGCTGTGTCTGGCATCGGCGCTGGTGCTGGGCATTTTGACCGCGCTGGTGTTCACGCGCGGCTGCAGGCACACCGCGTCCTTCGCGCTGACGCTGGCGCTCCTGCCGATGTCGGTCGCGCTGGTGATTATGATGGTCAACGGCAGCATTGGCACGGGGCTGGCGGTCGCCGGGACGTTCGCACTCGTGCGCTTCCGCTCCGTGCCCGGTACGGCGCGCGAAATCGCGGCGATTTTCACTGCTGTCGCGATGGGCCTTGCAATGGGCATGGGAATGCTCGGCGTGGCGGTAGTTTTCTTCCTGCTGGCCGCTGCCGCCGTGCTGGTGCTGACGAAATTGCACTTCGGCGCAATGCCGGAGAACGCGAAGGCACTGCGCATTACCGTGCCGGAAGATGTGGACTACGAATCCGCACTGCCCGACGTTTTCCGCGCGCACCATGTGACGGCGACGCTGGAAAAGGTACGCACCGAAAGCATGGGTACGCTGTTTGAACTAACCTATCAGGTGAATCTGCCGAGCGCCGTCCCCTCGAAAGCGCTGCTGGACGACCTTCGCGAGCGCAACGGCAACCTCCCGATTCTCTTCACGAATCTGGGGGATAAGGACAGCCTGTAATCAAAATAAAAACCTATCGCTCAAGTTCAAGTAACTTGTAGGGCGACGCCGAAGGAGTCCAGAGGGCGATCGCGGACTTCGTCCGTTTCCATTGCCCTCTGGAACTATGCGAAAGACCAGTATATTAGAAAGCACAACTACGCAACAAGGAGGTTCTGCATCATGAAAAAGTGGCTTATTTCCATATTGGCAGCAGGCGTTGCATTGCTGGCAAGCACAGCATTTGCTGATGGCAGCATTACCCTCTCCCCTGATGGAAGCACATCCACCGACACATCTGTCCGTATCGACGGTCAGAACGTCACCATCACCCAAGCGGGCACATACCAAATCGCCGGGACACTTGGCGACGGCGCGCTCATTGTCGAAAGCGCCGAGAACGCGAAAATTGCCCTTGTGCTGGGCGGTGTGAGCATCAAGAACAGCACCGGCGCGGCGATTCAAATTGCCACCGCCGACGACGTGACCATTGAGCTGTCGGAAGGCACGACGAACGTCCTGCAATCCGGCGAAGAAGTGGACATTGCCACTGCCACGGAGAGCGAGGAAGCATCCGGCGGCGCGCTGCAAAGCAAGGCTGACCTGAAAATCAAGGGCAAGGGCAGTCTGACCGTGCTGGGCTACCTTAACAACGGTATCCACTGCACGAAAGACCTGAAAATCAAGAACGGCAATATCAGCGTGACTGCACTGGGGCACGGCATCAAGGGCAAGAATAGCGTGACCGTCTCCGGCGGCACGGTGACGGTGACATCCGGCAAGGACGGCATCACCAGCGACGAGACGGAGAACGAGGAAAAGGGCTTTGTGACCATTGAGGACGGCGAAATCATCATCACCAGCGCGGGCGACGGCGTGTCGGCGGAAACGACGCTGACAGTGACGGGCGGCGTGATTTCCATCATCAGCGGCGGTGGAAGCGCAAACGCGCAGCAGAAAACCGACAACATGCGCGACTGGTGGGACTTCGACAATTCCGCCAGTGACGATAACAGCGCGAGCTGCAAGGGATTGAAAGCAGGCAAAGCGATGATGATTTCCGGTGGGTCGATTACGATTGACGCGCAGGACGACGCCCTGCACACTGACGGCGACATGACGATTTCCGGCGGCGAATGCATCCTCAGCACGGGCGACGATGGCGCTCATGCGGAGCTTTCCCTGACCGTGCTGGACGGCAAAATCACCGTGCTGACCTCCTATGAGGGTCTGGAAGCGAATCAGATTACGCTGGCAGACGGTGAACTGGATATAACCGCGACGGATGACGGCATCAACGCGAACGGCGGATCGGACGGCTTCAGCGGTGGATTTGGCGGAGGCTTCGGCGGCGGACGCGGCGGCATGGGCGGCAGCTTCGGCGGACGGCGCAATGACACGAACAATCATAGTGGCGATATGACCCCGCCGGACGGCAATGCGCCCAGCGGCAATCCGCCGACCATGCCAGGGCAGGACGCGGCAGATAGCGCGACCACGGATGACACGACCGACAAGCAGCCGGTGCTGCTGATTACGGGCGGCAAAATCACGGTGAATGCGGATGGAGACGGGCTGGATTCCAACGGCAACCTGCGCGTGGAGGGCGGTGACATTACCATCAACGGCCCAGCCAATGGCGGCAACGGCGCGCTGGACATTGGCACGGAAAACGGCGGAGCAGGCGTCATCGCCGGCGGTACGCTGATTGCGCTGGGCGCGAGCAGCATGGCGGAGAACTTCGGCAGCACGTCCACGCAGTGCGCGTTCCTTGTGACGATGAACAGCTTCGGCGCGGGCGAGACGATAACCATCACGGACAGTCAGGGAACTGTGCTGTACACGGGCGTGACGGTGAAGAGCGCGAACAGTGTGGTGTTCTCCAGCCCGGATTTGACGGTGGGCGAAACGTACACGGTGACGATTGGCTCAATCAGCGCGACGGTGACGCAGAGCAGCACGGTTGTGGGGAACTCGAATGGGTTTGGGGGCTTTGGACGGCACTGAGCTTCTCCGTCCCTTGGATAAACACGCGGAAGAAGTAAGCAGAAGTCACCAACTGCATCGCGCGAAAGGGTCAAGGGAGGAACTCCCTTGCGGGGTCAAGGGGCAGCGCCCCTTGGGTTTCCCCAATCAACACGCGGGAACAGCATGAAAATGCGCTCAACTGAATCGCGCGAATGGGAGTCCAGAGGGTCGAAGACCCTTTGGCAGGGTCAAGGGGCAGCGCCCCTTGCGCCTCCCCCAAAAAATGAAGAGGGGTCGAGAGAATTGCTTCTCTCGACCCGTTTTTGCGGGGTTAGTTTGCGTTGGCTTCGTCGATGTACGCCTGCCAAGTGCCGCGCATGGATTCCGCCTTTTCAGCGGGGGTGGTCGCCTGCGCATACACGTCCCAGATGTACTGGCTGCCGAGGTCGTAGCCGGTCACCATGTCGGAATACCAGACGAACTGATGCTCCGGCTCACGCATCATGGTGATGGTCTCGTCCACGGCGCGCTCGTCGCGGTACTTCTGATAGTAGCCGTTCTTCCAGTCGTCGCTGTCGGTGTAGCCGGGGGTGGGGTTGGTGAAGAGGTTGTAAGCGAAGGCAATCTTCCACGCGCGATCCGCGTCGTAGCAAGCCGGGATGACCATGATATTGTCAGAGGGCGCGTAGAGGTAGGTCTTGGCGCGCGGGCCCTTGGGGAAGAACACGAAGCCATAGTCGTCTTCCATGTTTGCCAGAGAGCCAGCGAAGTAGTCTTCATGCACCTGCAGGGCGACTTCGCCGTTGATGAACGCACTCTCGAAGTAGTTCCATTCCGCACCTTCGGGCGCCTTCATTTCGTACTTGGACACCATGTCCATGACCCAGTTCATGGCTTCGAGGAAAGCATCGGTTTCCGCCGCGTTGTAGTACTTGCCGTTTTCATCCACCTGAACGAAGCCAGCACCGTTGGAAACGAGGGCGGCGGGAAGCAGGTGAGAGGAGAAGGACATCATGGCATAACGGTCAATCACGCCGTCGTTGTCGGTGTCGCGGGTCAGCTTTTCGCAGAGCGCTTCAAAGGCTTCCCACGTCCATTCGCCCTTTGCCTGAAGGTCGTAGATTTCTTCGGGGTCAACACCGGCATCGTTGAGCAGGCGCTTGTTGAAGAACACGCCCTTGCGGGGTTCAGCCTTTTCGGGGCGCATACCGTAGATGCCGCCGTCCTTGCTCAGCAGACCGGTAACCGTGCCGTTCCACTTCTCGTCGGAGAAGTCGAGGCAGTCCAGCGTGGACAGGTCGTAGAACAGACCCGCCTTGAAAGGCGCGAGGTACGCGCCGGCGCGGAGAATCCAAACATAGTTCTCGTCGCCGCCCGTGGTCGCGAAGTTGGTGAAGTCGGAGGGAGAGTCGTTCCAAGTCGTGGCGTTGCGCTGCACAATCTTGAAGTTGTAGGTCTCTTCCAGCCAAGTGCGGTAGTCGTAGGTCGCTTCGCCCGCCGCCGTGGTGGGTTCGTCGTCGTGCCAGTCGGAAGACCACCAGTCGCAGACGGTGATTTCCATGCCGCCGAGGTCGATGACGTTGCCATCCGCGTCGCGGTAGATGACGATGCCGTCATCCTCGTAGGGGTTTTCGACATCTTCTGCGATTGCCAGCGGCAGGGCGCAGAGAATCATCACCAGAGAGAGAAACAGAGCAAGGTACCGTTTCATGAGATTGCCTCCTTTTATTTTATGACCAGCGGGTCATAGGATCGTGGGGGATTCGCCGTGGCTTTGGGTTTATCCGCTGCTGGATTTTCTTGCAGCAGGGGAAATCGCCTCTGCGGAGGCGACCAAAGGGCTTTCCGATCGCCCTTTGGAAACCTTCGGCGCCGCAGCGGGTTGGGTTCAGAGCGGCAGGCACAGCCCGCTGCTTGGAAACCGTGGATAGTGTGCCTAACCTGTGGATAAACACGCGGACACTGTATGAGAGTGTCACCAACTCAATCGCGAAAAGGGTGTCGAGAGGGTCGAAGACCCTTCGCGGGTGCAGGGCAGAGCCCTGCCGGAGTCCAGAGGCAGAGCCTCTGGTGCCTCCCCATTATCCCTTGATGCCGCTTGCGGCGATGGATTCGACGAAGGAACGCTGGGCGAAGAGATAGAGGACGAGCAGGGGGGCGACGAGCATCAGCGTGGCGGTTGAAACCATCTGCTGCTGGTAGCCCATCGAGGCGCCGCCGGAAAGCCCCAGCTGAATGGAAACGTAGCTGTTCAGGCGGTCGGCGACGGTAGAGGCTTCAAGGCTCAGGAGCTTGATGTTCCCCAAGAACAGCTTGGAGTAGAACGTGTCCGTCCACTGCCAGACGAAGGAGAACAGAAAGCAGGAGACCAGAATCGGCACGGCGTCGGGCAGAATCACCCGCCAGAACGTCTTGAAGATGCTGCATCCGTCCACATACGCCGCTTCCTCCAGCGACTTCGGAATGCCGGTGAAAAACTGGCGAATCATGTAGATGTACAGCCCGTTCTTCAGCCCCATGCACGTTGCGGACATGAGCGCGTAGGGGATGGGCGAACCGCGCAGATTCAGGCTGCTGCCCGTCGTCGCCTTGAAAATGCCGAAGATGTCGAAGAAGTTGAAGTGCAGGTAAAGCGAGGACGAAATCGTCTGCGGCGGAATGATGACGGTGATGATGACCGCCGCGAACCAGAACTTCTTGAACGGGAACTCGAAACGCGCAAAGCCGTAGCCCACGAGTGTGCAGGCGGCAATTTGCAGCACCGACACCGCGAGGGAGACGATCAGCGTGTTCAGGAACGTCGTGCCGTAATTCAGCAGGATTTTGCTGGCGGCGAGGGAGTAATTCGCCGTCGTCAGGTGACGCGGAATCGAGATGACCGTGGAGTCGTACAGGTCGCGCTCCGCCATGAACGAGACGCTCAGCTTGTCCAGCAGGGGCTGGATAATCATGAAGCAAAGCCCGAACAGCAGCAGGAAGCGAATCAGTTGATAGCCCTTGCGCCGCACCGTCTTGCGGAGCAGATATCCGCCGGACTTGCGGTTGCGCGCCCAGAAGCTGCCGCTGGGATGAGCATGGGTCACGGTCTGCTTACTCATCGCTGCTCACCACTCCTTTCAGCATCAGGGCACTTGCGCCGATGAGGACAATCGTGATGGCGAAATACACCCAAGCCATCGCGGAGGAGAAGCCGTAGTTGTATTTCAGCGTCATTTCTTCATTGATTTTCTTCATGACTTCGCTGTCTGTCTTCATGAAGAAGTCGATGATGGTGTAGATGATGTTGACAATCAGCAGGGGGGAGACCATCGGGAAGGTAATCGTCCAGAAGGCTTCCCACTTCGAGCAGCCCTCGACATCCGCCGCTTCGTACAGGCTGCGCGGAACGTTCTGCAGACCGGAGAGGAAAACGACAATCTGGATGCCGCTTGCCATCACAATGTCGTACACTTCGTCAATCAGGGAAAAGACGATGTCCAGCACGTCGCTGCCGATGCCCGTGAGCTTGAGAATCTTCATCAGCGATTCGGACAGCGTGAACGGGGAGGACTCCGCCATCATCTGCTGCATTCCCGCCATCAGGGTGTTGTCCGTCTCCAAGCCGATGAGAACGCCGCTGGAGAGGATGACGGGCAGGAAGAAGATGGCGCGGACGAACGCGCGCCCTTTGAATTCCTGATTCAGTACGATGGCAATGACGAAGGACACGACGAGAATCGCAATGGTGTGCGTGACCATCACGCCGATTTCTTCGCTGAGCAGCTTGTTGAACTCCGGGTCAATGGTGAAGGCACGGATGTAGTTGTCCAGCCCGATGAAGGTCGTCTGGAAGCCCTGTCCGGCGGTCACGTCCACCCGGCACAGGCTCATCCAGAATGAATCCACCAGCGGCAGCAGCATGAAGCACAGGAAGCCGATGATGAAGGGCATAATGAACAGATAGCCGGATACTGCTCGGCGCGCACGAATGGAAATGCGTTTGCCGCTCATTTGCTCACCTCCTGTTGCGCTGCATAGCTGCGGGCGGGAACGGTGATGCCATCCACCGCCGCGTCGGTATAGCCGAAGTTGACGTAGACGCGTGTGCCGTTTGCGTAAGTCGTGATGGTGACGTTCCCGACGCGTTCATGGCCTGTCATTTCCTGATTGAAGATGCCCGAAAGCGTCTGACGGTACTGCGCGACCTGTGCGGTGATGTCATCCAGCACGAGCGACGCGTCCGCGCCGTAGAACTCGGAGTAGGTGGAATCCTGCAAAACGCGCGCGCTCTGGGCGGTCAACGTGTATTGCAGGCCCGCGCCCACTTCCGCGCTGCGCAGGAGGACTTCCTCCGCGTCATCCGCCAGATTCAGTGATGCGCCTGTGTAGGATACGCGGCTGTGCAGCGCCAGCGGGTAGAAGGGGACGTACTCGTCAATGATGGAATACTGTCCGCCGTCGAAGTCCATGTCGGTGATGAGCGTCGCCTGAACCGCGGCGTAGTCGTTGCCCTGACGAATCATCACGTCGCGCCCGGATGCCTTGAGTTCAGCGAGCTTTTCCGCCTGCTGATGCAGCACGGCTTCGCGGGTCGTGTGGTTTTTGCTGTCGTAATCAGCGGAGAGCATGTACCCAATGTCGCGGAAGGAAACGCCTGCGCCGTAGGAAGCCGCCGCGTCCACCAAGGCGTTGACGCTGCGCATGGCGATGGCGGGCTTGACGAGGTAGTAGGTGTCGCGGTCGTCGTTCGCGCCGTACCAGATTGGGCTGTATTCGGGGATTTCCGCTTCTTCACGCGTGGTGAAGCGGGCAGCGTCGCGGAAGGAGATGAAGCCTTCCAGCAGGCCACTGTCGCGCGCGAAAGCCGTCAAACCGTCCAGATAGAGCGGAACACCCGCAATCGCGGCATTCTGTGCGAAGGAGAACAGCTCCTCCTGCGTTCCCAGCTGCCGAATCAGGCGGACGGAGGACAGCAGCTGCTGATTCATGCCGCCGTTCATCCATCCGGCGTAGCGAATCGACATGTTCTGCGCCAGATTGCGGGTGACAAGCTCGCGCAGGAGGTCTTTCGCTTCCGCATAAGTCGTCATGGCAATCGGGACGCTGGTAGGCACGCCCGCCACCTGCTGCACCTTGTCAATCGCGCCAATCAGCTCGATGCTCAGCGGCGCGTCCGCATCCACCGTCTGTGCGGCAAAATTCGGGTACTTTGCGGTCAGGTAGTCGCGGTAGGACGCCGCCATGTCCATGTAGCCCGATTCGGGCAGAAAACGGTAGCGCTGGCGGATGAAGCCCGTCGGATGCGCCGTTTCAAACATGTAGACGGCGTTGTTCGTGCGCTCGGAAACGTCGTAGGCGTCGCCGTGGACGATGGTGTACGTTGCGTTGACGGTGTTGTAGGAGGTCAGGCGGCCGGCAATGTCCGCACCGATGCCCGCCCACGACGCGCCGTCCTCCAGAATGCAGATGAAGGCCCCGCTGTCGCCCGAAACGCCGAAAACTGGGAAGTTGATGCGCGTTTCGTTCGTCACCTGCGTGCGGATGGACGCCCAGTCCCAGCCGTAGAGGTTGGCGTAGTAGGCGCGCTGGGAAACGCGGCCGTTGTTGAAGCGGATAATCGCGCCGCTGCCGTCGGGGACGAACAGGAAGCCGTTATCCGCCGTACCGCCCGCGCCGAAAGCCGGAAGCAGCGTCAGGCTCGTCAGCGGATAATCCACGTCGTAAGCAAGGTCATCCAGTGGTACTTCGACAACAAGGTCGCTGCCGTCCAAACGGAATACCATCGAGACGTTGAAAACGGCCTTGGCGATGGTGCTGCCCGCCTGCACGATGCGGCTGTTGTCGTATGCCAGATCCTCCGCCGTGTAGCCCACTTCGGCAAAGATGCTTTCGCAGCGCTGCTTCAGGTGATCCTTTGTGCCGTCGCGCAGCACCCAGACGTGCTCTTCCGCCAAATCGGGGTAGGCGGCGAGCAAAGCAGCCTTGTCGTCAGTCTTGCGGAGCTTGTCAATATTGTATTCACGGTAGTATTCTTTGATGTCCTTCTTCTGCTTGGAGGTCATTTTCTCCATGAACTGCTGCATTCGCGCGTCGCCAATGGCAGTCGGCATGAGGAAAGACCGCTGCACGCGTCCGACGGAGTAGTTCACGCGGACGCTGCCATCCTCCTGCATCAGCACTTCGTAGACCCCGTTTGAAATGCTGTGTTCCTGCGAGGTGAACTGGGTGGTCATGCCGGTGGAGGCGGCATAGGTGAGGCTCAAGGTGGAGTTCAGTTTGTTCTTTTCCACCGGCTGGGCAATCGGGTCGCTGTCCGCGTTATCAGGCGAGGACAGCCAGACGTGCCCGGTGCGCTTGTCGGTGAGGGTGAAGTGGGTCGTCGCCGGGTCAAGCTCAAAGCGGAGAGCGTCATTCTCCATGACCATTGGCGTGTCAGGCTCTGAGTAGCCGTAAAGCGGCACGTCGTGCCCTTCCAGCTCGCCGGAGGTGTCAAAGAGCGGAAGAATGACGAATTTCGTCAGCGGATAAAGTGCCAGAAGAAGAATCAGAACCAGCACGATCCGCACAAGGATGCGTCGTTTCATGGATACTTTCTCCTTTCGTCAGTACAGACGGAACAGCACTTCTTTGTAGAGGGAGACGAAATAGCCGATGCCGTCGCCAACGAGCGAAAAAAACAGCAGCAGCAGGAAGATGATGACGACCATCGCCAGCAGCGTCATGATGGTGAACAGCAGCGTCTTGCCCAGCGAGTAGTCATGTGTCTGCATCATGCCGCAGATGATGAGAGCGCCGCTCCAGCCCAGCGACAGCCCCTCCAGAACGTAGTAGAACGCGCCTTCCTTGGCGGTAATGACGTTTGCGAGGAGAATCATCGCCGCTTGCAGGATGACGTAGGGCGTCAGCGCGTAGCAGGTGGCGATGTAGACATCCTTGAACGTGCCCTTGCCCTCAAACAGCGTCGTCAGCCCCCAGTTGCCCGCCACGAAGAACAAAAGCGGCAGGAGGACGGCGAGACATTGCTGGATGATGTTCACGCTCGGCCAGTAGACGTTCATGAACAGGAAAGGCGTGAACTGCATGGACAGCAGGCGGACAAGCAGCACCAGAAACACGATGATGTTCGCCGCGCCGAGGCTGCCGCGCTTTTCGCGGCTCAAATCCCAGAAGCCATCGAAGGGGTGGAAGATAACGTAGAGCGAATAGCGCAGGGAGGACAGCAGACGCTGCCACTTCTGCTTGTCGGTTAGCTTTGCTGCGAGCGTCATGCGTTGTCCACCTCCCACTTTATCTTGCGGATGTGCCCGACGACCATCGGAACGACCAGCAGCACCGCGACGATGCCGAAAATCCACCCGATGTTCTGCTCTACCCACTCGGAGCGGTAGTAGCGGAACGCCTCGGAGTAGTTGCGGCTGTCGCGCGCCATGGCGAAATAGTCACAGGCTTCTTTGAATTGCTTCTGCTGCAAAAGCGCGCGCCCGATGCCGATGTAGGCAAGGTCATAGTTGCCGTTGCGCTTCATGACCTCGCGCCAAGTGTCGGCGGAAGCGGCGTATTCGCCCGCGTGGTACTGCTCGGTCGCCTTGTAGACCAGCTTGCCGTATTCTGTCGGGGTCAGCACGGTCACGCAGCAGTCCTGACTGTCCAGTACCAGCAGGTCATAGCCCTGATGCTCCAAAGCAACGGGATTCAGGAAGTATCCGTCCATGTTGCCCACACCGCCGAACGCCCAGAGCAGGTTGCCTTGCTTGTCGTAGGTGAAGATGCGGTTGTGCGTCTTGTCCATGACGGAATAGATGTCGTTGTCCAGCACGGTCACATCCACGAACTTCGAGGGGCCGGAGTTGGTGATGTTCGTGTCGCCGCGCGCCCATTGCAGGTCGCCGATGACGTGGCTTGTGCCGTTTTCAATCAAGATGTTCGTGCCGATGGCATTCAGGCGGCGGACGGGTTTCGCCGCGCCGGAGGTCAGCTCGTTGGAATTGAAGGTCTGCGTGGTGACGAAGAAGAAGCCTTCCGAATCCAGCGCAATGTTGTTGTATTCCGTCGGAACGAAGGATGCCTGCTGCGCGCGCTGCTCCTTCGTGGAGAGCAGCCGCCACACCAGCTCGTACCATGTGTACTTCACTTCGCTCGCGCCGATGAAGCCGGTGAACGTGCCGTCCGCCTCGTACTTCATGAGGCCTCGGTTGACGTTCTGCGCGAGGCAGAACACGCGCCCAGTCGTGTCGCAGACCAGCTTCGTCGGCAGAAACGCCATCGACTGGTCGAAGGTCGCGTCCGTCGGGCGGGTGAAGACGCTCAGCAGATTCAAATTCCGGTCTGCTTTCAGGATGCGGTTGTTGTTCGTGTCGGCGATGAACAGCGTGCCGTCCGCCATGACGAACACATCCTGCGGGGCGGAGAGGGTCGTCGGGGTGATGTCGCCGGAAATTTCGGAAATCACGCGGGTCAGCGTGAAGTTTTCGCCGTCGCGGGCGACTTGCAGAATGCGGTTGTTGCCCGTATCGACGATGTAGATGTCATTGCCGGAGACGGTCAGCCCGCGCGGGGTGCGCATCGGCGTTTCCAGCCCAAGGGAGACGCTGGACAGCATGGCGCTGGTGCGGTAGGCATCCGGCGACTGGCGTTCGTCGCCCCAGTAATCGTAGGTGTAGGTGTAATTGTAGTCAAAGCCGTCTGCGGCGCGCGCGACCATCCCGCCGCAGAGCGCGGCGAAGAGGGAGAACGCTACCAGACAGGCGCAGAGACGGGAAACCATGCGGTTCATCGGCGTCCTCCTCTCTTAATCTTTCAGACCGGATGTCGCCATCGTTTCGAGAATCTGGCTCTGGCTGAGGATGAAAATCAGTATCGGCACAGCCATGACGACGACCGTAACCGCCGCCGCCTGACCCGTGCGGGCAATGCCGCCCGCCTGAATCTGCTGGAGCGCGTAGACGAGCGTCTTCTGCGCCTCGGAGTAGATGACGGCGGACGCCTTGGCGTTCCAGAGGTTCTGGACGGAGAAGATGATGAGCGTCAGCCACGCGGGCTTGACGTTGGGCATGACAATCGTCCAGAAAATGCGGAATTCCTTTGCACCGTCGATTTTCGCGGACTCAATCAGCGACATGGGCAGCCCTTCCATGAACTGCTTCATCAGGAACAGCCCAATCGGCGCGGCGAACGCGGGCAGGATGACCGCCCAGTGCGTATCGACAAGGTTCAGGCGCGTCATGGTCAGGTAGTTCGGAATCGCGGTGACGTAGCCGTTGAACATCAGTGCCGTCACGACGAGGGCGAAAAACTGCTTGCCGAGCGGGAAATCGTACTTCGCCAGCACATACGCCGCGAGGGACGCAATCAGCAGATGCCCCAATGTACCCACGAGGGTGATGACGACGGTGTTGGTGATGTAGCGCGAGAAGGGAACCCAGCTCTGCCCCATCGTGACGAGAAGGTCAGAGAAGTTGTCGATGGTGGGGTGGCGCGGGAAGAGCGTCGGCGGGAAGCGGAACAGCTCATCCAGCGGTTTCAGCGAGGACGAAATGGCGAACACCAGCGGAAACGCCATTGCACACGCGACGAGGAACAGCAGCAGCCCCACCAGAAAGTCGCCCACGCGGGAGCGGTTCGGCTTCTTGTGGCGCATGTTCGACTTCTTCGTCAGCTTCAGTACCTTCTGCGGCAGCTCAATCGGCGTGCCGTCCGGTCTGACTGGACCTTTGTAGCTGCGGACATTGATGGTACTCATGTGCCAATCCTCCTCAGAGCGCTCTGAATCAGCTTGTTGCACAAAATCATCACCAGGAACAGCAAGGTGGCGATGGCGGAGGCATAGCCCATTTCAAAGCGGGTGAAGCCATAGTCGAACAGGTGGGTGACGACGGTGTGCGCGGCGTAATCGGTGGAGGGGAAGCCCGCCAGCGCCATCGGCACATCGCACACGCCGAACGCGGACGTGATGGACATGACCGCGCCGAACATCAGCATCGGCTTCATGTTCGGCAGGGTGATGTAGTACAATTCCTGCCAGCGGTTGCGGATGCCATCCACATAGCCCGCCTCGTACTGCGAGCGGTCAACGCCCTGCAAACCTGCGACGAAGGAAAGGAAACCCGTGGACATGCTCATCCACAGCGTGACGATGATGATGACCGGCATGATGTAATCCGGCGTCGTCAGCCAGAGAATCGGGGCGTTGAGGATGCCCAGCTTCATCAGGATGGCGTTCAGGTAGCCGTACGCGTCGCCGCGGAAGATGATAGAGAAGATGTAGTAGGCATTGCCCGCAATGGACGGCGCGTAGAAGATGACGACGGCAATCGTGCGAACCCAGCGCGGCAATTCGTTGATGAGCCACGCGAAGCAGAATGACATGATGTAGCCCACAGGCCCTGTAATCACCGCCAGCAGGAACGTGTTTTTCACGGCGGTCAGGAAAACATCATCCTTCAAAATCAGGGTGATGTAGTTGTCCATCCCGATGAAGCGCGCGGGCTCCAGAATGTTGTTGTAGGTGAAGGAGTAGTAGATGGAGATGAGCATCGGGAGGATGTAGAAGGTCAGAAACAGCAGGGCGTAGGGCGCCAGAAACGCATAGCAGAACTTCATGTGCTTCGCTCTGTCCCACGCGATGCGCGCATTGCGCTGTCTCAGCGCAAAGTACTTTTTCCAGAACGCGGTCATGACGAATGCTTCCTCCTTTCGCTCAGGGCGTCTCTTCGTCGATCGGCAGACCGAACTCCAAGCGCTTCTTATTGATTTCCTCGTTGATGGTGCGCGCGTAATCCAGCAGGGTTTCGCGCGGGTCGGTCTTGTCGTTGGTCACTTTGCGCACGGCGTTGGTCATGTGGCGCGTGGTGTAGTAGCCGCCGGCGACTTCGCGGAAGCCGACTGCCCACGTCATCTGTTCGCGGATGACTTTCAGCTGAGCTTCCGACCAGGAAAGCTGCTCGATGGCGGCGATATTCGCGGTGGCGTAGCGTGCGGACGACCCCAAGACGGCTTCAATCTCGCGTCCGAAACGCACCTGCGCGTCGGTGGACGTCCACCACTTCATGAACTGCCACGCATTCTGCTTTGTCGTTTCGCTGTCGGTGGCAATCATCATGCAGCAGGCGCCCTGCGAATGCCCGGAGTGATCCACATAGGTGCTGCCGTCCTCTGCCGTGCGGGAAGTGCCGGGGAGAATCGCAATGTCCCACAGGCCGCGGATTTCCGGTGCGGAGACGGTCAGGGTGTTGAACGTCGTGTAATCGAAGATGCCAAGCGGCATTTCGCCGGAGCGGAAGCGGCTCACGAAGTCGAAGATGGTCGGCAGACCGTAGTCATTGTAGAGGCTGGTGTAGCGCTCAAACGCCTGCACACCCGCTTCGCTGTTGATGGTGGTGTGGGTCGCCGAATCGTTGTAGAGCGTGCCGCCAAGCTGGTAGAGCATGGCGTAATAGGAAGAGAGATTCGGGGCGGCAATGTCGGGATAGGGGATGCCGACGGACATGTTCGCCCCCTGAATGGTGGGCAGCATGGCAATCAAATCATCCCACGTTTCCGGGACGGACAGCCCGTATTCTTCCAGAATGTCGCTGCGGTAGAAGAGAATCGAGCACAGCTGCGTCTCCGGCAGCGCGTACAGACCGCCGTTGAAGCTGAACGCGGCGTAGGCGCTGGGGTAGAATTGGTCGAGGACTTCCTGCAAATCATCGAACTGCGTCAAATCCTCCACCGCGTGGCGAAGCGCGTAGTTGACGGGGTTCCAGCTGTCGGTTGAAATGACGACATCCGGGCCGTTGCCTGCGACGACGGCGTTCAGCAGCGCGTTCGGGTCAACCAGCATGACGTTGACGGGAATGCCGGTTGACGGGGTGAAGGTGTCATCAACCATGGTTTTGAGGACGGTAGACTGGTCACGGCCGGTCAGAATCCACACTTCCAGCACGTCCTCGCTGGCATCGTACACATCGCCCAAGGCATTGTAATCCACGAAATACGACGTGACGCAGGATTTCAGCTCATGCAGCGCGCGGTCGAGGAAGTTTTCCGACGGCTGCGGCACGGTCACGCCGTCCGCGGTGATGGCAATCAGGTCAATATCCAGCTTGACCTGCCGCATGTTCTGCATTGACGTGCCGAGGGAGGTGATGTTGTCCTTGAAATTCGTGAAGGCTTCGGTAATCTTCGCCGGATCTTCGACGAAGGATTCCAGCTGCACCGCCAGCGTCTGCGCGACGGCAATGCGGTCGGATTTCTGTCCGGTGATGGCAACGGTCTCATCGACGAGCTTATAGAGCAGGCGGCTTTCCTGCGCCATCGCTTCGATGACCTCCGGATACACCTGCTCCAAGTGGTAATCGCGGTAGCGGTCGGGGTTCACGCCTGTCAGCACCAGCACACGGCGGTACATCTGGTTCAGGCGGTAGATGCTTTCCTCCATGTCGGAGAGAATCTGCCCCATGTCGCCCAGCGTCGCTTCCAGACGAAGCGTGTGATGCCCAGCGGAAAGGTAGAAGCGGTAGGGCGTGCCGGAATCATCCGACAATGTGTTCATTTCCCATGCCGTGGTGTAGGGGAAGGAGACGTTCTCCATACCGGAGAAGGGAATTTTGCCGTCCAGATAGAGGATACGGCTGGACACGCTGCCGCGGTTGTAGGTCTGACGGCCTTTGATGGTGATGTTGTACCAGCCGTTTTCCGGCACGTCGAAATCCCACTCAATCCACTGCCCCGCGTCGCGCCAGGCATCGCCGCCGATGTAGTTCAGCACCGTCCGGCGCACGTCGCAGGGAGAAGTGGCAGGGGAAGAACGGTCATAACGCGCGTACAGTGACGGGGAGGAACGCAGGGTGCTGCTTTCGCCTTCCAGCACGAGGGCAAAGTCAGCAGGAACGCTGTTCTCCTGTGGCTGCGCGGCGGCATAAGCGGCGTAATCCGGCATTTTTTCGGGTGCGGTGAGCGAAAGCGCGGTCAGGAGCATCGGCTCGCTGGTCGCAATCAGGGTGACGGTGCTTTCCCCCGCCTCGAAATAAAAGCGGTACGGCTCGGTGATGTAGCCCATCGAATCGCGGCAGCAGGCGGTCTGTTCGCCGAACACCTCCACCTGCGTCGGACGGATGTCATTGCCCTGCGAGTCCTGCCGCACTTCGCCGCCGTCGTGCCACAGGCGGGTGAAGGTCAGCGTATCCGCGCCATCGAAGGGTACTTCGCCGTTGATGCGCAGTTCGCGCTCCAAGTCCACGCCGCGTGCCGCCTCAGTGCGGTAGGTCAGGAGGATGTTGTAGAAACCGGTTTCCGGTACGGTGACGGCGAACGTTGCGGAAGAGCCGCTTTGCATCAGCAGACCATCCTTCTGTGCAGTCACGCCGTCCGAATCCACCGTCACCAGCGGAATGGAAACGTCCGAAGATGCGTCCGGAGCGCCTTCATGCGCGCGCAAATACAGCGAATAGGTGCTGCTGCGCCCGATGTCGCCAATCTGCTGCGAGAGGTCATAACCCTCGTATTTTGCCCGGTAGTTCTCCACGCCGCCGGACAGAACGAACCACAGCACCAGCGCCAGAACGACCGCCGTCAGGGCAATCCACTTCCCGTATTTGCTGCCAAAGGAACGCTCCATGTTTCCGTGCCTCCTTCAAACTGGAATTGAACCAATTTCGATGCGTTGCAAATGAATAAAAATGGTTTGCTTTCAACCATATTATAAATTCAACGAGAGAAAAAAACTTCTTAAAATTTGCCCGTCTTTGGTTATAATTTGCTTGAAATGCGTTGCGTTTTGTGGTATGATGGAAAAAAGACAAGGCAAAATGCGCAAATTTGCACGAAAGGTTTGTGAAGAAATTATGAATAACCGAAGGCTCATTACGGAACACGAACGACCATTGACGGCATCCGGCTTCCGCGTGATGAAGGGCGAGCGGGAGTTTATCACCTACCAGCGGGACGCAACCATCCGCGTGTGGCATCAGCCGAACCCGGACAGCTATGCGCCGCACTTTCATTCGGCCATAGAAGTCTGTGTGCCGCTGCTGGGAGGATGCGAGGTGGCGGTAAGTGGGAAGGTATATCATGTGCAGGCGGGGGAGGTGCTGTTTGTTCCCTCCGACGCGACGCACGCCCTGCGCATGGCGGCGGGCAGCGAGCGCTACCTCATCATCTTTGAACACAATGCTGCATTTACAATGAAGGAGTTTGCTGCGCTGCGCCCGATGCTGCGCCAGCCGATTTATCTCACGGCGGAAAGTGAAGCGACGCCCATCGTTCGCAAAACGCTGATGCAGCTGGTGGACGCTTACGAGGCGTACACGCCGCTGCGGAATTTGCGGTGCTATGCGCTGCTGCTGGACGTATTCGCCACGCTGGGGGAATTGTATCTGCCCAATGTCGCCAACAGCGCGGAGATGAATGACATCCACCGGCGATTATCCGGCGAGGACGCTTTCAACCGTGCGCTGGATTACCTGAATAAAAACTATGCCGAAAACATCACGCTGGATGTGCTGGCGGACTACGCGGGGTTCAGCCGCTACACGCTCAGCCGCATGTTCAGCCGGCACACAGGCGCGACGTTCATCCAGTACCTGAATGCGCGGCGGGTGGATATGGCGGCGGAGATGCTCAGCCAGAGCGACCTGCCCGTGACGCAGGTTGCGCTGCGCGTTGGCTTTGGGTCGATTGCGACATTCAACCGCGTGTTCCGGACGCAGAAAGGGTGTACGCCAAGCCAGTATCGAAATGTGTATCTGGAGTTGAGAAAATAGCAGACATCAAATCACGATTTCATAATATAGGTAGGAGGAAAATATCATGATTGCGCAGACGCCCCCGATGGGATGGAACAGCTGGGACTGCTACGGCGCGGCGGTGGACGAGCCGACCGTGCGGCAAAACGCGGCGTACATGGTGGAGCATTTGCAGGTGTTCGGCTGGGAGTACGTCGTCGTGGATATTCAGTGGTATCAGCCGACCGCGACGAGCCACGCCTACGAGCCGTTTGCGGAACTGACGATGGATGAATACGGGCGCTTGCAGCCCGCGCCGGGGCGGTTCCCGTCATCGGCAGGCGGAAAAGGCTTCAAGCCGCTGGCGGATTATGTGCATTCGCTGGGGCTGAAATTCGGCATCCACATCATGCGCGGGATGCCGCGGATGGCGGCGCATCGGCACTTGCCGATTCTGGGGTGCGGGAAGGGCTGCCACGAGGTCGCGAATCCAAACAGCATCTGCGCGTGGAATCCGGATATGTACGGCTTGCGGTGCGATATGCCCGAAGCGCGCGCGTACTATGACAGCATCTTCCGCATGTACGCCGAATGGAGCGTGGATTTCGTCAAGTGCGACGACATCGCGCGCGAATATCCGCACTGCAAGCGGGAAATCGAGGTCATTTCCGACGCCTGCCGCGCCTGCGGACGGGACATTGTGCTGTCTTTGTCGCCCGGCCCTGCGCCGCTGGAACAGGCGGAGCATTTGAAGAAATACGCGAACATGTGGCGCATCACGGACGACTTCTGGGACGAGTGGCGGCTGCTCAAGGGGATGTTTGAGCGGGCGGAGAAATGGTGCGTCCATGCCGCGCCGGGGCATTGGCCGGATGCGGATATGCTGCCCGTCGGCGCACTGCGGCAGTGCTATGACCCGAACGGCTGGACCAACTTCACGCAGGCGGAGCAGCGGACGATGATGACGCTGTGGTGCATGATGCGTTCGCCGCTGATGATAGGTGGGGAACTGACGAAGAATGACGACTTCACGCTGAAGCTGCTGACGAACCGGGACGTGCTGGCGATTGAAAAGACGAGCGCGTGTGCCCATCCGCTGTGGACGACGGAGAATGAAAGCGTGTGGATTGCGCCGCGCAGGGACGGCAAGGGGCTGTATGCTGCGCTGTTCAATCTGTCGGAAGAGACGCGGACGGTTCGCGTGACAGGCGAAATGCTGGAAGGGACGTACTCGGAAGCAAGCGAATTGTGGACGGGGGAGAAACTGCATTTGGCGGACGGGGTGACGGCGACGCTGGGAAAGCATGACGCGGCGGTGTTTTGGGTGGAATAATCAGGCAATGGACAAATTGAAGCAAACGATGACGGACAAAGGCTATGTCGGTTCGGTCGAATTTTCCGACGCGGACGGCGTGTTCTTTGGCAAGGTGCAGGGCGTTCGCAGTCTGATTTCGTATGAAGGAGAGACACGCGAAGCACTGCAAGCGGATTTTCGGGAGGCGGTGGATGCGTATCTCGAACTGTGTCAAGAAAAGTCATGAAAATAATGCTTCGCGGAAGATTGAAAGGAACTTCCTTGTCGATAAGCCGATAAATCGGTGTACTTTTCATGCACAATTATGCAAAAGTGACCAGCTTGCCAAGCAAATGCTGCTCTTTCCCGCAAGAAATTGAGGTGGCGGGGGGAGTCCAGAGGGGGCTGAAATCCCCGCTCTTTCGCTTTTCAGCCCCCTCTGGGCGTTCTTTGGTTACTTTCTGTCGCAACAGAAAGTAACAACTTCGCCTCCGCAGAGGCGACGAGAGCAGCGGCAAAATGATGCTTGATTCGCCAATCTACTTTGCTTTCAAGCTGTCAATCATCAATGAAGCAATAAAAAACCGCGGGTCATGCCTCCCACATCAGGAAGCACGACCCGCGCCGTTATTGCCTATTCAGTTGCGGATTCCCTTAGTCCAGCAGCGCCTCGGACGCAACGCGCAGATCCGCATTCAGCTTCTCCGCGTCCGCCTTGTCGCTCGCGTTGGTGTTGACGTACAGCTTGATCTTCGGCTCCGTGCCGGACGGACGCACGCAGACCCAGTTGCCCTTCTCCAGCTCGAAGTACAGCACGTCGGACTTCGGCAGACCCGTCGGTTCGACCTTTCCGTCCGCAGTTCGCGTGCCCTTCAAATAGTCGCGAACCGCCGTGACCTTCATGCCGCAGAGTTCCTTCGGGGGATTCTCGCGCAGGTCCTTCATGATTTCCTTCATGCGGGTCAAGCCGTCTTTGCCCGGAAGCGTCTTGCTGACGACCTTTTCCACGAAATAGCCGTATTCGCGGAAGATGGACTGCACATAATCATAGAGCGTGATGCCCTGCGCGGCGCAGGCACAAGCGACCTCGGCAATCAGCAGGGAGGCGTTCACGCCGTCCTTGTCGCGCACGAACGTGCTGGACAGGAAGCCGTAGCTCTCCTCGAAGCCGAAGAGGAACGTGTGAGAGCCGGTGTCCTGGAACTGCTGAATCTTCTCGCCGATGAACTTGAAGCCCGTCAGCGTCTCGAACATCTCCACGCCGAAGGAGGCGGCAATCTTGTTCGCCAGCGACGTGGACACGATGGACTTCACCGCCGCGCCGTTCTTGGGCAGCGTTCCCTGCTTCTGCTTGGTGGAGAGGATGTAGTGCAGCAGCACGCAGCCGATCTGGTTGCCGGTCAGCAGCTGCCAGTCGCCATTGCCGGTCTTGACGGCGACGCCCAGACGGTCGCAGTCGGGGTCAGTGGCGAAAATGACCTTCGCGCCGACTTCATCCGCCAGCTTGATGGCAAGGACGAACGCGCCGGGGTCTTCGGGGTTCGGCACCTTGACGGTGGAGAAATTCGGGTCGGGCAGCTCCTGCTCCTTGACGACGGAGACGTTGCTGATGCCGACTTCGCGCAGGATGCGGCGAACCGGCACGTTGCCCGAACCGTGGATGGGCGTGTAGACGATGGAAAGCTTGCTGCCTTCCTCGGCAAGCAGTTCCGGCTGGATGCACAGCGTCTTGACCTGCGCAATGTAGTCGTCATCGACTTCCTTGTTGCCGATGATTTTCAGCAGCCCCTTCGCCTTGGCTTCTTCTTCATCCATCAGCTTGCAGTCGGTGTAGGGGGTAGAACGGATAAACGCGGTGATGCCGTCCGCGGCTTCCGGGCCGACCTGCGCGCCGTCTTCGGCGTAGACCTTATAGCCGTTGTATTGCGGCGGATTGTGACTGGCGGTGATGACGATGCCGGCGATGGCGTGGAGGTGGCGAACCGCGTAGGACAGAATCGGGACAGGGCGAAGCGCGTCAAACAGATACGCCGGAACGCCCTCCTGCGCCAGCACGAGCGCCGCATCGCGGGCAAACTCAGCGGAGAAGCGGCGGCTGTCATACGCAATCACCACGCCGCGCTGCGCTTCCTGCGGATTCTGCAGCAGGTACTTTGCCAAGCCCTTCGTTGCCCGGCGGACGTTGTAGCGGTTCATGCGGTTCATGCCTGCACCCAGTACGCCGCGCATCCCCGCTGTACCGAAGGAAAGCTCGGTATAGAAGCGGTCTTCGATTTCCGCGGGGTCATTCGCAATTGCCTTCAAATCGGCAATCGTATCGGCATCGGCGGAAAAATCATGCAGCCATTGTTCATAAGCGGTCTTGACGTCCATAGGGGTACTGCCTCCTTATTTTTTCGCGTCCGCAGCGAAAAAATCTGCGGGACACGTTCGGTTAGCTGTCTTTATTATACCGTTCTCCGCCCGATTTTTCAAGGTGGACGTGCGAAAAAAACAACCGTCCGGCGGGAAAAAACGAAAATTTCGCCACAGAAACCGTCTTTTCGATGAACATTTTACATTTCCAAGGGGCGTGCACCTTGACAGAAGGGGCTGTTAACGAGTAAAATAGGATAGGGTATGTGGTTCCATTTCCAAGGGAAGTGGACAGGCATGATTTCTGCTCGATGCGTCCGCCTTTTCCGGCGCATGGCGCGGAAGGAGGAAGGGCGGCTGTGCGCTGCCCGATGGGGATATGATGAAGAAACGGATTTTTGCGCTTTTCTGTGCTCTGCTGATGCTGACGGGACTGGTGAGCATTGCCGGGGCGGAAAGCACCGCCAGCACGCTGCCGATTAAGGTGGAACTGGATTTCTCCAAGTACCAGTTCACCGCGCCGGAGGAAATTACCGTCACGATTCGCGTGACGAACGTAACGGACGAGAAGTTCACGTCCCCCGTGTCGGTGCTTGACCCCAACGGCAGCATCATCGAGGCGTTCGGCACGCCGCTGCTGGACGCGGGCGCGAGCCAGAGCTGCACGATTGCGTGGAACGTGACGCAGGCGGATTTGAACGCCGGACAGCTGGCGTTCCGCGTGCGCTATCCCCGCAAGGATGAAAACGGCATCGTTTCCAACGCGAGCAACAACTTTGTCAAGCGCATTTCGCAGGTGCAGGCAGAACCGGAAATTCAGGTCAGCCGCACCATCACGCCCGGTATCGCCCGCAAGGGACAGGAAGTGAGCGTGGTGTACGAAATCCGCAACGTCGGTACGGTGGATGTGACGGGCGTGCGCATCAAGGAGTCCTCCGCTGTTTCGTCAAACACGGCGAGCATCGGCGCGATTCCGGCGGGCGAGAAGAAGTCGCATACCTTTACCGTGACGATGGGTACGAAGAACATCACGTCCAACGCGACTGTCACCTACTCCGCGGGCGGCAAAAGCTACACCGAGAAGGTGGCGGATGCGACCATCAAGTACGGCACGGTCAACCTGACCGCAACGCTGACCGCCGATCGCAAGGGCGGCAATGTCGGCGATGAAGTCAAGCTGACGCTGACGCTCAAGAACACGGGCAAGAAGAACATCACGGGCATCACCGTCACTGACCCGACGCTGAACACGGTGTTTACCGATGTGACGGTGGACGCGGGCAAGACGGTCAAGCTGGAAAAGACCATCACCATGACTGAAACGGCGGAATATCAGTTCACTGTGACGGGCATGGAGGGAACGACCGGCATTGAAACGGCGACGGGCCGCCTGCCGCTGACCGCCATTGACCCGGCGAAAGCACCCAGCTTGACGGTGGAAACGACTGCCAGCACGGATGTTGTGTTCACCCTGCCGTCGGTCATCCGCTTCACCATCACTGTGACCAACACCGGCAATTATGACGCGAAGAAAATCACCGTCTCGTCCTCGGGCGTGTCACTGGCGAGCATTGCCCAGATTGCGCCCGGCGAGTCCTTCACGACGATGCGCGACGTGCAGGTGAACATGGTGGGCAAATTCCGCTTCGACGCGACGCTCAGCAACGAACTGGGCGAAGCGACGACCTTCGAGGGCAACATCATTCAGGTGCAGCAGGCAGCGCCGACGAGCGCGCCGACGCAGGTGCCTGTCACCACGCCGCAGCCCTTTGTGGCGGAGGAGCTGCCCACGGAGGACACCTTGCCTGCCGCCGTGACGACCTTCCAAGGTGTGCTGACGACGCTGTACTACATCTTCGCGGTGCTGGCGGTGATTTCTGCCGTGCTGCTGGCAGCGAGCATCGCCGGGCGCGTGATGAATCGCCCGAAGGATGGGCAGGAGCAGCTGCAGCTCAGCGAACGCCGCAACTACACAGAGGAAGTGCCGGAAGACGAGCGCGTGATGATTGCGGACGAAAGCGAGAATGCGCCGGAAGCCGAGGAAAAGCCTGAAACGGCAGAAACGGCGGACGCGGTGCAGACGGCGGACGACGTGGCAGCAAACGAAAAGCCCGCAAGCGCCGAGGCGCAGCAGGTCTTTACCGCGGACGATATGGCGGAAGACGGCGATGCCATGGAGGACGCGAAGGCGCAAATCTACGGCCGCAGCAAGCGCGGACGCCAGTAATACGGATTTTTTTGCCCCGGTCAGCAAGATAACAGCTGACCGGGGTTTTGTGTCACTTTGTGACGGTTTCGTAACATTTTTCGCGAAGAGCATGTTTTTCTTTGCTTTTTGCGCGGAATATGGTATAATAAGAAACTGATTTATCATCCCTCGATGCAGGTGGAAAATCGGGGATGACATTCGCCTGACGAGGAGGACGAAACTGTGTTTGACAAGCTGATGAATTCCTACTACTACGGCAAGAGCGGCAAGGGCGACTACACGCCCGACGACCTGCCGAAGAACCGCTGGCAGCTGTTCATGGAGATGCTCCGCACGCGCATGAGCGGGCTGTGCCGCATGAACCTGATGTACTTCGTGGCGTGGCTGCCCGCAATGATTGCGATTGCGCTGTGTGTCGTCAGCTTGATTATGACGCTGGCGGGCACGGTGCAGGTGGACGAGACGGGCGCTGTGCTGGATACGATTGACCAGACAGCCCTCCGCGAAGCCATGCAGACCAGCAGCGACATGATTTTTGTCACGCTGCTGATTCTGATTCCGTGCATCGCGATTACCGGCCCGTTCACGGCGGGACTCAGCTACGTCACCCGCAACTGGGCGCGTGACGAACACGCCTTCCCGTGGGCGGACTACAAGGATGCCATCAAGGCAAACTGGAAGCAGGGACTGCTCGTCAGCACGATTACCGGCTGCGTGCCGTTCCTTGTCTACATCTGCTGGCGCTTCTATGGTGATATGGCGGTGGGAAACGCCGTGTGGGTCATCCCGCAGATGCTGATTCTGATGCTGGGCATCCTTTGGGCGCTCGCAGTGACGTACATGTACCCGATGATGGTGACGTATCAGATGAATTTCCGCACCATCATCCGCAACAGCTTTATCCTCGCGGTCGGGCGGCTGCCGGGCAGCGTGGGCATTCGGCTGCTGCACTGCGTCCCGACGGTGCTGTTCACCGTGATTTTCCTGCTGACGCTTCAGCCGTGGGTGCTGCTGCTCCTGTTCGCGTACTACCTCATCTTCGGCTTCGCGTTCAGCCGCTTCATCACCGCCAGCTTCACCAACGCGGTGTTTGACAAGTACATCAACTCCCGCATTGAGGGCGCGCAGGTCAACCGCGGCTTGTCGCAGGAGAATGACGACGATGATGATGATGACGACGAGCAGGAAGAAGAGCGCGAACTGAAGCCGTGGGAAAACGGCTACACGGACAAGCGGTAATCCGCATGAAGCGGGCGCAGGGTGTGCAAACTACTGCTATACGCTATAACAACCTGCAATAAAGGGGAAACCGAAGGGTCAAGGGGGCGAACGGAAAGCCCCCTTGTCGCCTCCGCAGAGGCGAAACCCCTGCAACATTGCAGATTGTTAATGTGAGAAAGGAGAGCAGAGAATGCAAAGACCTTGGCGCTTGCCCGACAAGCTCCGCCGCAAGTATGAGACGGCGGAAGCCCTCGGACTGACAGAAAAACTCCGCGACGTCGGCTGGGCTGGTCTGTCCGCGAAGGAAGCGGGCAGAATCGGCGGTACGATGCGCGGAAAAAACAGATAATCAGGCAGGAAAACGAATGTATACAGGATTTGCGGAAGTTTACGACACGCTGATGAACGACGTGCATTATGGCGCATGGGCGGATATGTATGCCCGGATGATGACGGCGTACGGCATCCCGCGCAATGCGAAGGTGTGCGAGTGCGCGTGCGGCACGGGCAGCCTGACACTGCCCTTGCAGCAGCTGGGCTATGAGATGATGGGCATCGACCTCTCGCAGGAAATGCTCTGGCAGGCGGCGCAGAAAGCGCGCAAGGCGGGGTTCGGCATCCCGTTCATCCGGCAGGACATGCGGCAATTGCGGCTGCATCGCCCGGTGGACGCGGTGCTGGCGACGTGCGACGGGGTGAATTACCTCCTGCAGGACGTGGACGCGGCGGCGTTCTTCCAATCCGCATGGGAAGCCATCAAGCCCGGCGGCGGGCTGTTCTTCGATGTGTCGACACCTTATAAGCTGGAGCACCTGCTGGGCAGCCAGTTCATGGGCGAGGATCGCCGGGACGTGACGTACATGTGGCAGAACCGGTATTTCCCGGAGCGCCAGCAGGTGGAAATGCACCTTGCTATCTTCGTGAAGGAGCCGGACGGGCGGTATCGGCGGATTGACGAGGAGCAGGTACAGCGCGCGTATCAGGCGGAGAAGCTGGTGGCGCTCTTGCAGTCGATTGGTTTTGTGGATGTGCGGGTGTTCGGGACGAATGCGCTTACGCATCCGTCGCCGGAGGAGCATCGGTGGCATATCGCGGCGAGGAAGCCGGAGTAAAGGGAAGGGGTTTCCTTTGCGGAATTTCCTTCGCAGGTGGCATCTGTGCTGCTTGATTTTTCATGTAGCAGGGGGAATTACCTCTGCGGAGGCGACCAAAGGGCAATGAAAACAGACAAAGTCTGCGATCGCCCTTTGGAAACCTTCGGCGCACTTCCATGTTTATTGAGCTTTATCGGAAGTCTTTTAGTTTGTGAACCTTTTGTTCTTCCAATAAGCACGCGGACACAGCATGAAAGTGTCACCAATTGAATCGCGAAAAAGGGTCAAGGGAGAAACTCCCTTGCAGGGTGCAGGGGCAGCGCCCCTGCCGGAGTCCAGAGGCAGCGCCTCTGGTAGGAGGTACTTGTTATGAGTGAAGAAATGATAGAACGGCATCAAGGGGATGAAATGATTCGCCTGACGCTGATGGATGGTCAGGTGCGCGTGATGATGTGCGAAACGACGCAGATGGCACAGCGCGCGGCGGATATTCATGGCGCAACGCCCGTCTGCACGGCGGCGATGGGGCGGCTGATGACCGCGACGAGTATGCTCGGCGTGATGATGAAGGGTGATAATGAGTCCGTGACGGTCAATGTCCACGGCGATGGCCCGATGGGAACCATCGTGGCGGTGGCGAATCACGGCGACGTGAAGGTCTGCGCGGATGATGCGCGGGTCGAACTCCCCCTGCGCGCGGATGGCAAACTCGACGTCGGCGGAGCGATCGGGCATACCGGGCGCATGACCGTTATCAAAGACTTGGGGCTGAAAGAGCCGTATGTCGGCACGATTGAGCTGGTCAGTGGCGAACTCGGCATTGATTTCGCGCAGTATTTCACCGTGTCCGAGCAGCAGCCGTCGCTGGTGTCGCTGGGCGTGCTGGTGAATGGCGACGTGGTGCTGAAGGCGGGTGGACTGCTCGTTCAGCCGATGCCGGGGTGCGAGGAGGAAACGCTTGAGCAGCTTGAACTCCGCAGCCCGATGTTTGCCGACATCAGCCGCGAAATGACCGAAGCGCCCAAGGAGCAGCTGCTGGAAGACTGGTTCCGCGGCATGAAGCCGGTCGTCCTCGACCGCACGCCCCTGCGCTATCACTGCGGATGCAGCCGCGCGCGCATGGAAAAGGCGCTTATTTCGCTGGGACGCAAGGAGTTGCAGACCATCATCGACGAGGATACCGGCGCGGAGCTTGGCTGCCATTTCTGCCATCAGCAGTATCAGTTCACGACGGAGGAACTCAAGCAGCTGCTGGAAAAAGCAACGCGGGAATAAGGAGAATACAGCATGAAGTGCATCAATTTTGACGAGCGGTTCGCGGATTTCACGGCAAAGTGGATGAAGGAGCACCGCGGCGAATATAAGACCTACGATGAGATGGAGGACGATCTGCCTCGCGTGTACACGGAGTTCCTGAACATGCCCGCGAAGTGGCTCGACGGTGTGACGCCCGGCGCGTACTTCACGCAGTTCGAGGACGCGAAGGACTTGGTGGACTGGATGGTGCAGTACTGCCAGAAGGACATCCCCGTGCCGGATATGCTGATGGAGCAGATTCAGGCGGTGGGCCGCCCGTGCGAGAAGCGCCTGCTGACCCTCCTGCGCGACGAAAGCGACGCCATCCCGGAGGAGGCGCGCATGACCGCCATCGGACTTCTGCGCGACATGGGCAGCACCTTGCCGAAGATGCTCTACATCCAGTGGCAGCTGAACCGCGAAATGAAGGATGATTTGGCGGATAACGCGCTGGACAGTCTGCGCGACATGGGCAAGGAAGCCCTTCAGCCGATGCTGGAAAACCTGAACAAGGCGAACGAAGCCGGTCAGGAAGCGCTCTTGGATGTGCTGGCGAACTTTCCTGGCCACGAGAACGTGTATCAGCTGGCGGTGCGCCTGTTCGAGAAGAACCCGAACCGCCGCGCCCTGTTCGCGAGCTATCTGGCGAAACTGGGCGACCCGCGCGCGCTGCCGGTGCTGATTGCCGCTGCGAACGAGGAAAACTGCCGCTACATGGACTTTATCGAGCTGCGCGCCGCCATCGAGGAGCTGGGTGGCGAAGCGCCGGAGCGCGAGTTCTACGACGACCCGGAATACGAGGCGCTGCACCCGATGGACGACGGGGACGATGACACGAACCTACAGTAAGGAGCATCCATGGTAACACTGGCGGATATTCAGAAAAACGAGGACATCAAGGCGCTCATCAGCGCGGGCAACCGCTATCTGGCGGCGATGGGCTTCACCGAGCACGGCCCACGCCACGTCAGCTATGTCAGCCGGACGGCAGCGGGCATTCTGGCAGCGCTGCACTTTTCGCCGCGCGAGGTGGAGCTGGCGGCGATTGCCGGGTGGGTGCATGACGTGGGCAACTCCGTCAATCGGCATGACCACGGGCCGCTGGGCGCGGTGCTGCTGCTGCCTATCCTGCGCGAGACAGGCATGGCAATGGACGACGTGATGGAAATCATCACCGCGGTGGGCAATCACGAGGAGCAGAGCGGGTTCATTTCCAGCGCGGTTTCGGCGGCGCTGGCGCTGGGCGACAAGTCCGATGCGCACAAAACGCGCGTCCGCGGCGGCAAACCCGACCTGAACGACATTCACGACCGCGTGAACTTCTCCATTCAGGAGAACCGCGTGATTGTTGACCCGGTGAAGCATATCATCCGCCACGAATTGACGATGGATGAATCGTCCTCGGTCATGGAATACCTGCAAATCTACATGAGCCGCATCGTTATGTGCGAACAGGCGGCGGCATTCCTGAAGTGCAGCTTTGATTTGGTTATCAACGGTCAAACCATCAACAATCGCCCCTGATGGAAGGAGAAAAGCACAATGCTATGCCCCAATTGCCACGCCTATGTGCCGTCGGACGCGGTTCGCTGCCCCCGATGCGGGATGCCGGTAAATCTGCCCGATGACGGCGAGAAGCAGGAGGACAGCGACCTGCTCTCCTTCCGGCAGGGGAGACATTTGGCGGCCCACCAGCAGGCACCGCAGCCGCCTAAACCCCAGCAGCGGCGGCGCAGAAACGCCTCTCGCGCCATGGAGGAGGACATGCCCGACGCGCCGCAGGAAGCAGCCCCGCATGACGCGGAAAAGCGCGTCTATGGCGAGGATGAGCCGTTCTATGACAGCGAAATCCTCAACCCCAGCCATGCGCCGGAGGAGGAGATTGCCTACGGAAAGCGTGCCCCGCGCGTACACGAGAAAGGCCCGAAGCGTTCCGCAAAGTATTTGCAGCGAGGCACGAACTGGATGGTTGTGCTGGTCTGCGCAGTTGTGGCGATGATTGGCCTTGCCTTTGGCGCGTATATGTTCCTGACAAAGACAGATCCTGGTCAGGTGCTGATGGCGCGCATGGGCAGGGAGGCGAACTCTGCCGCGCTCTGGCAGGTTGGTGAGGAGCGCATGAACAACGGCGACCTGAGCGGCGCGATTGACTACTTTGTGAAGGCGAACGAGCAGGACGGCAAGGAAAACGCGAACGTCTCCGGTCTGCTGATGCTGGGCAATGCCTACGAGGCCAATGGCGAGCTGGACAAGGCGGAAGAAGTGTACGCCTACCTGTACACCGACATTGTGCCCAGTGCGTCGGACGCCTACCGCAATCAGGTGCGTATCTATCTGGCGCAGGGGCGCGAGAAGGAAGCGGCGGAGCTGCTGGCAGTCGCCTACAAGGCCACGGGCGTAACGTCCTTCAACACACAGCGCACGTCCATCCTGCCGCCGACGCCCGGCGCGAGCGTTACAGCGGGCTACTACACCGCCAAGCAGACGATTACCTTTGCCGTGGCGGAGGATTATGACGTGTACTACACGTTCAACGACCTGAATCAGCTGCCGGAGGAAGGCACGCTGTACACCGGACCGATTGAATTGGGCGAAGGCGACTGGTCGCTGCGGGCAGTGAGCGTCAACGGTGATTTGGTCAGCGACGTGATGAAGGGCAGCTACCAGATTTACATGCCAACGCCCTTGCAGCCGGATGTTTCACTTGCCCCCAACACATACGACAAGCGTATCAGCATCACCCTGCGCCCCGGCACGCTGACGAAAGACCAGCTGGAGAAGAACCCCGGCTATGCTGCCACGCTCACGGACGAAGTGGCGCAGACCATCACCATCTACTACACCATCGACGGCTCAACACCCGACGAGGACAGCCCGCTGTACACCACGGGCGAGAAAATCAAAATGCCGGGCGGCAATGTGACGCTGAAGGCGATTTCTGTCAACGGGTACGGCAAATCCAGCACCATCAAGGAAGTCGGCTACAAGTTCAACAAGAAGCCGTGGATGAAAACGATGATGACGGTGGATGACACATTGGGCGACTGGAAGCTCGGCACGACGACAAAGGAGGCTTTCACGCAGAAATGCGGCGAGGGCACGGCGACGGAAACCGTGTACAATTACACCATCGGCATGGACATGGAGAAAGTCACTTACGACTGGGGCTATGCGTGCTTTGCGCGCCTGCGGACGGCAAACGTGCTGGTGGAGCTGTACATGACGCGGGACGAGTTCACCGCGCCGCGCAAGACGCAAATTGGCAGCACGGAGGATGAGGTCGTCAGCGTCTACAAGGATTTCGGACAGGTGGAAAGTCCGTCGGGCAACCGCGGGCTGTATGAGAGCGAGTTCAACAAGGGCAAAATCTACAAGCAGGAGGATGGCACGAAAATCATCCGCTACCGCGTCGAAACCGGCGACAGCCACATTTGGCAGCTGGATTATGAGCTGAACACGAGTGGCACGGTGGATGCGATTCGGTGGTCGTATGAGCCGTAAGGCAGGGCTTTGCGGCCGCCCTTCCGTTCCCTTCGCGGGGAGATGCTTTTGTCTCTTGACTTGCTCCGCCGCAGGGGAAAATCGCACCTGCGGAGGCGACGAGAATGCTGTCTCCCAAAAAAAGAAAAGCAGAAGCCGACATGATGCAGGCTTCTGCTTTTTTATGCACGAAACGTTTTCGGAAAATCCACTTGCGTAATAGCGTTTTTGCGTGCTGCACAGGTTTGGTTGACCGCAAAAAGCGCCGGGGATTCCTGAAAATGCGTCGAAAAGACACTGATTATTCCGGCAAAATCACGAAAACGTGAACGAAACTGTGGAAAAACGATGGATAACAAATCAAATTTGAAAGATGGTGAGAATGAATGGAGCTTTCGTCGGATTCCCCACAAACGGAAATCAACGTGCTATAATGCCATCGAAAGGACGCGCGGAAGGCGAAAGACGCCGGAAAGATGGCGGAGCGCACCGGAGCGTCCCGAAAAAAAGCGTTTGAAGGGAGCAGGAAAAACAATGGGTGATATGCGGATTATGCTGGTGGACGACAACGGCGACCTTCGCCGGGGAATGCGCGACTATCTGGCGCGGCAGGAGGGCATGAAGGTGGTGGCGGAATGCCCGTCCGGTGCGGAGGCGCTCGAAGCGCTGGGCAAGGTGCGCGTGGACGTGATGGTGCTTGACCTCATCATGCCGCAGATGGACGGCTTTGCGCTGATGGAGGAAGTCCGGCGGCAGCAGCTGGCGAATCCGCCGCAGATTATCGTCGTATCGGCGCTGGGACGCGACGACTTCATCATGCGCGCGGTGCAGCTGGGCGCACGGTTCTACATGGTCAAGCCGTTTGACATGGCGTCACTGGCGGCGCGCATCCGGGAAAGCTGCGGGCAGGGCGTTGTGCCGCTGGGAACGACGCTGAACGCAAGCGCACGCTCACTGTCCATCGACGAAAAGCTGGCGAGCCTGTTCCTGACCATCGGGATTCCGGCACACATCAAGGGCTACCAGTTCCTGCGGACGGCGGTGAAGATGGTGGTGGACAATCCGGACATGATCAACCGCATCACGAAGGAGCTGTATCCGAGCATCGGCAAATGCTACAACACTTCCGCCAGCAAGGTGGAGCGCGCCATTCGCCACGCCATTGAGGTCGCGTGGAGCAGGGGACGCATTGATACGCTCAACAAGGCGTTCGGCTGCCGCGTAGCAACGAAGGAGGATAAGCCGACGAACGGTGAGTTCATTGCCATGCTGGCGGATAAACTGTCGCTGGAGCAGCGGTCGGCATCGTAATTCCGAATAAATGGCACAGCAAAAGCGCAAAAGCGAGTGCTTTTGCGTTTAAGCTGCGGAAAAAACGGGAATTACTCCTGCGGCTTTGCGTTGCGCTTGTTATCCTTCGTCATCTGCATGACGATCAGGTTCATCGAGCGCTGCTGGTCATCATCCAGCTGGCGGAAGTTGAGGATGAGGCGGAGTTCTGCATCCGTCAGGTTCGTGGGGATGAGTTCGCCTGCCGCCGGGTCATGACCGACAAGATAGTCGATGGACACGCCGAAGTAGTCCGCAATGCGGGTCAGAACGGCAATGTCCGGCTCGGTATCGCGGTTCTCATACTGGTTGATGGACTGCTGGCTGACCTTAACGAAATCAGCCAGAGCGCGCTGGCTCAGACCCTGAGCGGTACGGAGCGCCTTCAAATTCGCGAGCATAGTAAGGAACAACCTCCTGTTATTTGACGTCGAGTAGTGTGGTCTTTCATTATTATATCATAACACAATTGGTTTGAAAAAGCAATAGCAGAAATAAATGAAGTTATCGCGAAATCACGAAAAATCGAAAGAAATTCAAAGTAGTTACAGCAAGATGCCGTTTTTGCGCCATTGATGCCCACTTTGTGCATTTTTGCGCAACCACTTGACAAATTTCGCCATTCCTGCTATGATGAAAAAAACCATCGTGCGGAGGGGCGGAAGTACATGATTTGGGGAATCGTGACGGCGGGAGCGGCGCTGCTGCTCATTCTGATCGCCTTGCTGCACGCACAGCGGCGCAGGAATCGACTGGAGAAGGAAATGGTGGAGCGCGCGCGGACGACCGACCTGTATCGCGCGCTGTATCCCGTGCTGCGGACGGCGAACCGCTGCTGTGTTGACCGCGTGCTGATTCGGCGGGACGAGGTGCGCATTGTGCTCTTTAAGCCGATGAACAGCGTGTACCGCTTCGTCTTTGAGGAGCGCGGCTTCGACCGTGTGAACGACCCGAAGGTGCTGAAGGCGCTCGCACTGGCGATTTCCGCGGACATGGATCACTTGCGTGACAATCGCTGCTATTCATTCAGCGTCCGACAGGATATTACCGCGCAGGGGGACAAAGTATACTGGTACGAGTACAACATTCTACCGTACTACAAGGACACACTGACGAAGGCGTGGTATCATCAGCCGGAAGTGGAAGACGGGATTATTCGCTGATGCAGCAGGATTTCCCCGGAAAACGGCGAATATAAGGAGAAGAAAACGCGGAGCATCCTCCGCAGAGAAAAACAGGAGGCGTATTCTCATGGAGATTTTGTCTGTCTATGATTCGGCTTTCAAGCCCTACGGCCGCGTGGTGGAGGGCTATCCGACGGAAGGGCTCGTCAAGGCGCTCGCGACGACGCCCTGCACCGACGGCGTGGTGTACCTGCCGCGCGTGGAGGTGCTGCACAGCGCGCCGAACGCCGCGAAAATCGGCGAAGGGCTGTACGGTGGTATGCCCTATGAGCTGGGCTACTGCAACGGCCACAACACGAAGCTGAACTGCCTTGAGTTCCACCGCGACAGCGAGTTCAACCTCGGCACGGACGACTTCATTCTGCTGCTGGCGACGCTGTCCGATTTGGAGGACGGCGAGCTGGACACCGCGAAGGTGAAGGCGTTCAAGGTGCCGGCGGGCGTGATGGTGGAAGTGTACGCGACGACGCTGCACTATGCCCCGTGCCATGCGGATGCGAAGAAGGGCTTCCGCGTGATGGTGGCGCTGCCGGATCAGACGAATACGGATTTCCGGCCGGAGGATGGCGCGAATAAGCTGGATAAGACGCTGTGGGCGCGGAATAAGTGGCTGCTGGCGCATCCGGATAGCTCGGAAGCGAAGCAGGGCGCAGCGGTGCTGTTGAAGGGTGAAAATATCGACATCGCGGGGGATATCTAAGATAGGAAAAGGATAAACACGCGGGCAAAGCATGGAAGAGAAGCCAACTCAATCGCGCGAAGGGGTCAAGGGGCAATTGCCCCTTGCGGAGTCCAGAGGCGGCGCCTCTGGTAGGGTTTGGGGCAACGCCCCAACTGTTGCGCGGGCGACAAATTCCAAGGAAGCCGCCAACAAAGGTGCAGGCAGCGAAGCGTCCCTGCCAGTAACTTTGCGCTCCCGCAGGAGCGCCCCCAAGCTGCTCTTTCCAACATCTATGCTGTGTCGCGCCAAATGGGCGCGACCCGATAGCCGCTCTGCCCGCATTCCTCCGATAGTTACCACCCCCATTTCCCCGAATTTCCAAATGCTGAATTTTTGAGGAAACCCCTTGCTTTTTGCCGCAGAGTATGATATACTGTCAAGGCTTGATGTGTGCATACTCCAACAAGGAGGTGGATTTCCATGGGTAAGTTTTGCGAGATCTGCGAAAAGGGTACGCTGAACGGCAACAACGTCAGCCACTCCAACCGTAAGACCCACCGTACCTGGGCGCCCAACGTGCAGAGTGTCCGCGTGGTGGTCAACGGTTCTGCGAAGCGTATGAACGTCTGCACCCGCTGCCTGCGCAGCGGCAATGTGATGCGTGCGCTCCCCAAGACCCACGAGGAAGCGTAATCGTCCGCAAGGGTGATTCCGTCACTTCTCAAGTAGAGTTTGCATCAATTTCCTCCGTCTGTTGTGCGACAGGCGGGGGATTTTTTGCATGGGGAAAATCCTCCTTGGGGGCAAAAGGCAATGATGTTTGCGGCTTTGTGGGTTTAAGCAAGTTGATTTTTGTGTTGCAGAGGGTTTCGCCTCTGCGGAGGCGACCAGAGGGCAGTGAGAACAGACGAAGTCTGCGGTCGCCCCCTTGACCCCTTCGCAGCGCACACTACCATAGTTGACTTTTTTCGCGGATGGGGGATTCCGCTCCTGCGGGAGCGGGAGTTTGTGCGCAGGGACGCTTCGCTGCCTGCGACCAAGGTGCCATGCTTGACTTTTCTCTTTGAGTAGGTTTAACGGTGTAACAGTTGGGGCGTTGCCCCAAGCCCCAGCAGGGACGCTGTCCCTGCACCCTGCAAGGGGCAATTGCCCCTTGACCCCTTCGCGCGATTGAGTTGACTTCACTACCATAGTCCTTCCGCGTGTTTATCCTTTTTTTCTTTTCCCCTATCCCCCTCCCTGTTCGCCTTTACAAGCGAACAGAAATCTGCTATCATGAGGGGGAAATGCAATCCTTGTCGGGAGGTGCTTCCTATGAATGTTGACCAGCTGGCGGAATCCCTCCGCAGTGACCCTATGTTTATGCAAAATGTTGTCCGTTGGGATGTCCTTCCGGCGCGTCCGGCGGTGTATGAGCCGTTCCCGGATTCGCTTGATTCGCGGCTGCTTCCTGTGCTGGAAAAACGCGGGGTGCATCAGCTGTATCGCCATCAGGCGCACGCAATCCGCGAGGTGCTGGCAGGGCGGGATGTTGTGGTTGTCACGCCGACGGCCTCCGGCAAAACGATGTGCTATAACCTGCCGGTGCTGTCTGCCATTTTGCAGAACGATGATGCACGGGCATTGTACCTCTTCCCGACGAAAGCGCTGTCTGCTGATCAGGTCAGCGAGCTGTATGAGCTGATTGAGGCGATGGGCGTTGATATCAAGACGTATACCTATGACGGCGATACGCCCGGCGCGGCGCGAAAGGCGGTTCGACAGGCGGGGCATATCGTCGTGACGAACCCGGATATGCTGCACAGCGGGATTCTGCCGCACCACACGAAGTGGGTCAAGCTGTTTGAAAACCTGCGGTATATCGTGATTGATGAAATTCATACCTATCGCGGCGTGTTTGGGTCGAATCTGGCGAATGTGCTGCGGCGGCTGCTGCGCCTGTGCGATTTCTACGGCAGTCATCCGCAGTTCATCCTGTGCAGCGCGACGATTGCGAACCCGAAGGAACTGGCGGAAACGCTGACGGGGCGCGAGGTCAGCCTGGTGGATGATAACGGCGCGCCGATGGGCGTGCGGCACTTCGTGTTTTACAATCCGCCGGTGGTCAATCGGCAGCTGGGCATCCGCAAGGGCGTTTTGCAGGAGACGCGGCGGATTGCGGGGCTGCTGCTGCAAAACGGGATTCAGGCGATTACGTTCGCGCGGTCGCGGCTGGCGGTTGAGGTGCTGACGAAGTACCTGAAGGACATGGTGCGCGACCCGCTGGGGAACGCCGGGCGGGTGCGCGGCTATCGCGGCGGGTATCTGCCGACAGAGCGGCGCGAGATTGAACGCGGGCTTCGCGCGGGACGGGTGGACGCGGTGGTATCCACGAACGCGCTGGAGCTGGGCATCGACATCGGCGCGCTGGATGCGTGCGTGCTGTGCGGCTATCCGGGAACAATCGCGAGTGCATGGCAGCAGGCGGGGCGCGCCGGGCGGCGTAAGGGAACGTCCATTGTGTTCTATGTCGCGTCCTCGGCGGCGCTTGACCAGTACATCGTGTCCCACCCGGATTATCTGATGAAGCGCTCGCCGGAGAACGCGCTGCTGAATCCGGATAATTTGTATATTCTGCTCAACCACTTTAAGTGCGCGGCGTTTGAACTGCCGTTTGAGGATGGCGAGGGCTTGGGGAATGCGCCCGGAGCGCCGGAACTGCTGGAATACCTTGATGAGGCGGGGATTCTGCGGCACGTCGGCGGGCGGTATCACTGGTCGGCGGAGGATTTTCCGGCAAGCGAGATTTCCCTGCGGTCGGCGCGGGCGGAGGAGAATTTCGTCATCATCGACACGACCGATCCGGCGAACCACCGCGTCATCGGCGAAATGGACCGCTACACCGTGCCGATGCTGCTGCACGAAAACGCGATTTACATGCACGAGGCGCAGCAGTATCAGGTGGAAAAGCTGGATTTCGATGCCTGCAAAGCGTTCATCCGCCGCGTGGACGTGGGGTACTACACCGACGCGAACTTGAACGTGACGCTCTCCCTGCTGGACAAGGAAAAAGAGGAAGAGCAGGACGGCGGGCTGACGGCGCTGGGCGAAATCCGCGTATCGACCTTGGTGACGATGTTCAAGAAGATTAGGCTCGATACGCACGAAACCCTGGGGTTCGGGCATGTGCGGTTGCCGGAGACGGAAATGCACACAACCGCCATGTGGTGGACGCTGCCGGATACGCTGGCGGCACGGTTCGAGAGCGACACGCTGAAAAATGGCATGATGGGCGTGGCGAATCTGCTGCGGATTGTTGCGCCGCTGTCGCTGATGTGCGCGCCGCAGGACATTGCAATCGTCTATCAGGTGAAAAGCCCGCTGACGGACAAGCCAACGCTGCTGCTGTACGACAACATCCCCGGCGGCATCGGGCTGGCGCAGAAGGCGTATGCGATGCGGAAGCTCCTGCTGGAGCAGGCGCTGCAAGTTGTGCGGGACTGCGCGTGCCGTCAGGGCTGTCCGGGGTGCGTCGGGCCAGTGGGCGAAATCGGCGAGGACGGCAAAGCGACCGCCATCGCCCTCTTGGAGGCGCTGACGGAATGAATCTGCGAGACAAACTCAAGGCGATTGAAAAGCCGAAATCACCCCCGAAAGCGCTGGAAAAGCAGTTCACGGACTGCTACCACGGGCGGGAAATGCGCGAGTTGTCCGAATTTCCCGGCGCGTTTGACCTTGACCTGTCCGCCCTTCGCCTGATGACGCAGGAAGAATTGCCGGACGACCTCGACCCGCAGAACATCCTCTATCTGGACACCGAAACCACCGGGTTTATGGGCGCGGGGACTGTCGCGTTCGAGGTCGGCATGGGCTGCCTGACGGATTCGGGATTCCAGATTCATCAGCTGGTGATGCGCGATTATCCGGAGGAAAAGTTTCTGCTGCAATCCATTGCGGATACGCTGATGGGTTACGACGCGATCTGCACCTTCAACGGACGGACATTCGACGTGCCGCTGCTGCGCGACCGCTTCCTGATGAACCGTATGGATGATTCGTGCCTTGACAAACCGCACATTGATCTATTGCACATTGCGCGGCGGGTGTTCAAACTGCGCCTGCAGCGGTGCAATCTGGGCAAGCTGGAAGAAGCGGTGCTGGGCATTCCGCGCTTTGATGATTTGCCGGGCGCGCAGGTGCCGCAGCGCTTCTTCGACTACCTCAAGACGGGAAATTTTGACCTGCTGACGGACGTGCTGGAACACAACGCGCAGGATGTGGCGAGCCTATGCGTGCTGCTGACGGCGATGGTGGAAATGTACCGCGCACCGGAAAACGTGCGGCACGACGAGGATGTGTTCTCAATGGGCGTGGCGCTGGAACGCTTTCAGCATGTGCCGGAAGCGCGGAAGTGCTATCAGCTGACGAGCGGAAATCTTCATGCGCAGGGGCAGGAGCGTCTTGCGCAGAGCTACCGCCGGGGCGGCGAGCGAGACGAGGCGGTAAAGGTCTGGCTGGGAATGATTGCGCGGCACGAGGGCGGAACGAAGCCCTACATCGAGCTGGCGAAGCACTACGAGCATCACGAGCGGGACTACGAGTCCGCGCTGGACATGACGCGGCGGGCGATGGCGCTGTCCGCCGAACCGTCATTATTCGATCCGCCCTCTGTACAAGAGGAGCAAAATGCGCTACAATATCGGTATGACCGCCTGAAAAAGAAGGCAGCCAAAAACCGCTGAAGGAGAAACGACAATGGGATTCATGGCGACCATCAAGGCGCAGCAGGCCATGCGCGCGCACGGAAAAGGCGATCTGGAACAGGCAAAGAAGCTCTATGAGGAAGCTATTGACAAGGGGCTGATGTCCGCGCGCCCGATGCTGGGCTATGCGATTCTGCTGATTCGCGAGGGCAGCTACGACAAGGCGATGCCCCTGCTCATCAAGGCGCAGAAGTGCCCTGACCTCACGCCCGACCAGAAGAGTCAGCTTTTTGTGGATTATGCGGCGTGCCTGATGAAGAAGGGCGAGCTGGACAAGGCGATTCACCTGCTGGAAAAGCAGCACAACCGCGCGCCGATTGGCCTGACCTATCAGACGCTGGGATATATGTACGTCGAGAAGTATTCGGGCGCAAAGCCGGTTGCGGAAGCCGCGCCGGAGAAAGCCGCCGAAGCGCTGGAAATGCCCGACACGGAAGCATCCACCGAAGCAGCGGAAGAGCAGCCGAAGGTCAAAACGCAGGAGGACATTGACCGCGAATGGCAGGAGGGCATCGACAAAATGTTCGCCTTCATTCAGGAGTCGGTGGACTATGACGACGAAGACCCGGTGTGCCTGGACAACTTGGGTCAGGCGTATTACCGCGTGACGGGCGAGAAGGACAAGGCAAAGGAATGGTTCGAGAAGGCGCACGCGGAGAAGGATTCGCAGATTGACACGCTGTGGTTCCTGTCGCGCTATGATTTGGAAGCGGGCGACAAGGCAGCGGCGATTGCAAAGCTGGAAAAAGCGCTGGACGGGCGCTTCTCCCCGCTGAATTTCTGCACGAAGGATATGGTGCGGGAAGAAGTGGAGAGACTGAAAAAGTAAAGCGAAATCCCTGCATAAACACGCGAAAACATTATGCAGATGTCGCCAACTGAATCGCGCGAAAGGGTCAAGGGAGGAACTCCCTTGCAGAGGCAGAGCCTCTGGGGGCATATGATGTCAGCGGAGGGGGTGTATATCCTCTCCGCCAAGACCTGTTTTGGAGGAATCACCATGGAAAAGGAAACACTGATCGTCGTTGGGCTGGGGAATCCGGGCACGCAGTACGCCCATACCCGCCATAACGCGGGGTTCGATACGCTGGAAATGCTCTGCCGCAAGTGGGGCGTGACGCTCAATAAGAGCAAGTGCAAGGGGCTGCTGACCGAAACGACCGTGGACGGCAAGCGCGTTGTCCTCTGCGCCCCGCAGACGTTCATGAACCTGTCCGGCGAGTGCGTCAGCGAACTGCTGAATTGGTATAAAGTGCCGCTGGAAAATCTGCTTATCATTTATGATGACATTGATTTGCCCGCCAGCCGCCTGCGCGTCCGCAAATCCGGCAGTGCCGGGACGCATAACGGAATGCGTTCCATCATCGCCCATACGCCGGGGCAGAATTTCCCGCGCGTGCGGGTCGGCGTGGGCGCAAAGCCCGATGGCTGGGACTTGGCGGACTGGGTATTGAGCAAGTACACCATCCGCGAAGAGCAAATCGCCATGCAGCAGGCATTCGAGCGCGCGGCGGACTGCGTGGAGGACTGGGTCAAAAACGGTATTGACCATGCCATGCAGGAATACAATAAGACCGTGTAAGCACAGGCGTATTTTTCGTACCACGACTCATCCCAAGGAGCGCATATGAATCAGGCATTATTATCCGGCATTGCGTCGAAAGCGTATGACAAGCTGCTGAAAGCAACGGAAAGCAAACAGCCCATCGCCGTGACGGGGCTGCCGGACACAATGGCGGCGTATATCGCGTCAAAACTCTGCGCCGATACGGGCAAAAAGGTGCTGCTGATTTCCGGCAACGACCTCAAGGCGGCGCACGACGCCGAGGACGGTCAGCAGCTGCTGGAATCGGGTGTGGCGTGTCTGCCGGGCGGCGAAATTGACCTTACGCGCGGCGCGTCGAGCCACGAAAGCGCATGGCGGCGGCTGGAAGCGCTGGCAAGGGCGCAGGAGGGGGATATCCGCCTGCTCTGCACGAGTATGGACGCCGCCTTGCAGCGCATGGGCAGCGCCGACCGCTTCCGCGAAGAGACGATTCGCCTTGCTCCCGGCGACCGAATCGACCTGAATGACCTCATTCGCCGCCTGACCGCCATGGGCTACGAGCGCGTCAGCATGGTGGAGGGCAAGGGGCAGTGTGCCCTGCGCGGCGGCATTATCGACGTGTATCCGCCTGCGTGCAGCCAGAGTTTGCGCATTGAGTTCTTCGACGACGAGGTGGACTCCATCCGCGAATTTGACTGCATCAGCCAGCGCAGCCTTGATTCGGTGGAGAAATGCACGCTCACGCCCGCGACGGAGGTATTGCTTCCAACGGCGGAGGCGGAAAAGGCAGCGCGGCGGATGCGGGACGCCATCGAGCGGCAGGGGGGCGACCTGACGCCCGCAAGTTCGACGCTCTTTTCGGATTTGCCGCCGCTGCCGGAGGACGACGCGGACGCGCCGGACTTTTTCGATAAGAACATCACCCCGAAGATTCGCGAAAAGCAGCAGACTGCCGCGCGCAAGGCGGAACTGGAACGCCGCCGCGCCCAACTGATGGCGGACGCGGACATGCTGGCGGAGGGGCTGCCGTTCAAGCGCATTCGGGCGTGGCTGACCGTGCTGACGGACGATACTTACACGGTGCTGGACTGGTTCGAACCGGAAATCGTCGTGCTGAGCGACCCGAATCTGCTCAGGAAGCGCGCGGAAGAACGCCGGGCGGGCTTTGCGGAGGATCTCGAAGGTGCGATGAGCCGCGACGAAGCCGTCAAGGAGCAGGAAACCCTGCTGATGGACTGGGACACGCTGTTGCGGCATGTGCAGGGGTATGCGACGGTCGCGGTGACGGAATTTCTGGAAGGCATGGCGGGCGTGGCGGTCAAGGATGCCGCTGATCTTGGCGTGCAGCGCGTGGCAGGGTATTCATCGCAGATTCGCCCGCTGGCGGAGGACTGCGACGGCTGGCTGCGCGAGGGCTACCGCGTGGCGGTGCTGTGCGGCGGCGTGGCGCGCGGTCAGCGTCTGGCGGCGGCGCTGGAAGAACACGATGTCGCCGCGTCGTTCGCGGAGAAAATCGACAAGCTGCCGGAAGAATGTGTGCAGGTGCTGCCCGGCACGCTGACGCACGGCTTCATCTGGGAAGAAGCGCGCCTGATTGTCGTCAGCGACACGGACGTGTACGGCACGGGCTACCGCAAGGCGAAGAAGCGTCAGGCGGCGGGCGAGAAGATTGCGGCGTTCACCGACCTGAAGCCCGGTGACTTCGTGGTGCATGAGGAACACGGCGTCGGCATTTATCTCGGCACGGCGCAGATGAAAAACGGCGGCACGCGCCGGGATTATCTGCAAATCCAATATCAGGGGAGCGACAAGCTCTATGTGCCGATTGAGGCGCTCAGCCGCGTGCAGCGCTACATCGGCAATCCGGCGAATCCCCCGAAGCTGAACAAGCTCGGCGGCGGCGACTGGCAGAAGCAGAAGGCGAAGGTCAAAGAGGGCCTGAAAAAGATGGCGTTTGACCTTGTGAAGCTCTATGCGCGGCGGTCGCAGGAGACGGGCTTTGCGTTCAGCGCGGATACGCCGTGGCAGCGCGAATTTGAGGACATGTTCCCCTACGAGCTGACCCCTGACCAAGAACAAAGCGTGAAGGAAATTACGGCGGACATGGAGTCGCCGCGCAACATGGACAGGCTGCTGTGCGGCGACGTGGGCTACGGCAAGACGGAGGTCAGCCTGCGCGCGGCGTTCAAGGCGCTGATGGACTCCAAGCAGGTTGCAATTCTGGCGCCGACGACGATTCTGGCGCAGCAGCATTACAACACGGTGTTGAAGCGCTTCAAGGGCTTCCCCGTCAAGGTGGACGTGCTGAGCCGCTTCCGCACGGCGAAGGAAACCAAGGACGTTCTGCGCCGCGTGAAGGAGGGCGAAATCGACATCCTTGTCGGTACGCACCGCATTCTGGGCAAAGACGTGCAGTTCAAGAACCTCGGTCTGCTGATTGTGGACGAAGAGCAGCGATTCGGCGTGCAGCACAAGGAAATCATCAAGAATATGAAGCATCAGGTGGACGTGCTGACGCTCTCCGCCACGCCGATTCCGCGCACGCTGCACATGTCGATGGTCGGCATCCGCGATATGTCTGTGCTGGAAACGCCGCCGGAGGAACGACTGCCGGTGCAGACACGCGTGATTGACTACAACGACGGTGTGATTCGCGACGCGATTCTGCGCGAGGTGTCGCGCGGGGGACAGGTGTACTTCCTCTATAACTCTGTGCAGACCATCGGCGCGTTCTATGAACGCTTGAAGCAGCTTGTGCCGGAAGCGCGCATCGGCGTGGCGCACGGGCAGATGCGCGAACACGGCTTGGAGGACGTGATGATGGACTTCTACGGCGGCAGCTACGACGTGCTGCTCTGCACGACCATCATCGAAAGCGGCTTGGACGTGCCGACGGCGAATACGCTGATTGTCTTTGACGCGGATCGCTTCGGGCTGAGCCAGCTTTATCAGCTGCGCGGGCGCGTCGGGCGGAGCAATCGTCAGGCGTATGCGTACTTCACCATCCGCCCGGAGCGGAGTCTGTCTGAGACGGCGGAGAAGCGCCTCGAAGCCATCCGAGAGTTCACGGAGTTCGGCGCGGGTTTCCGTATCGCCATGCGCGACCTTGAAATCCGCGGTGCGGGCAATATTCTGGGGCCGGAACAGCACGGGCATTTGGCGACCGTCGGCTACGACATGTACTGCAAGCTGATGGAGGAAACGCTTCAGGAGGCGCGCGCGGAGCAGGAAGGTCTGCCGCCCGCGAAGCCGCACCTCGAAACGCGCGTGGACATCAAGGTGGATGCGTACCTGCCGGACGACTATGTACACGACGACCGGCAGCGGATGGAGATGTACAAGCGGATTGCGAGCCTGACGACGCAGGCCGACCGCGAGGACATCACCGACGAGCTGCTTGACCGCTTCGGCGAAGTGCCGCCGGTGGTGGAGACGCTGCTGGACGTGGCGCAGGTGCGCGTGCTGGCGAATCAGCTTGGCGTGTCGCTGGTGACCTACAAGCGCGGCGGCTTCCTCGTGATGAAGTTGAACGCAGAGTATATGCCCGACCAAGCGGCGTTTATTCCCGCGATGGCGATGACGGACAAGCGCCTGATGCCCTCGACCACCGCCCCGGACGTGCTGTTGCTGGTTGACCCGACGCTTGGCGAATACGCGATGCTGTCCGAAGCGGTGAAGGTGCTGGGGAAGCTCAATGAGAATATTGAGACGATGCTGAAAAAGCAGAAGAAGGGAGAAAAACATGAAAACACTTGATAAGCTGATGATGACGATTGTGGGCTTGCTGTGCTTCTGCGTCTCTGCGGCGGCTCTGATTTTCATGGATTTCAGCACGGAACACGGCGTGGTCTATGCAGACGCGCTGTACTGCATTCCCGTCTGCGTGCTGCTGCTTGCCTTTGCCGTGCTGACGATACTGAAATTCCGCACGGGCTATGACGGTAATCTGAAACTTGCAGGAATTGTCTGGGATGTGTTGTTCGCGCTTGCCTTTCTGCCGATTCTGGGCGTTCCCGCGATTGCGCAGGCAAGCGGCGCCTATGGATTGCTCTGCAAGGTACTGTTCGTGCTGGTGCTGCTGATGCCGAAAGTTTGGATTCTGCTGCCGAAACGGGGCGAATGAGCGCATCAGTCGCGCTGCGTGCGAATCTCCCTGCAACATAAATAACCAAGAAACATGGGAGTGTGCTGCGAAGGGGTCAAGGGGCGACCGCAAAGCCCCCTTGTCGCCTCCGCAGAGGCGAAACCCTCTGCAACAATAAAATTTAAGGTAACACCGCTGCAAAAGAGAAATCAACACAGAAAACCCAAAAGGAAAGTGATGAGCAATGCCGCAGGAAACCTTCCTGACCGCCGCGAATCCCCCCGCGCCGCTGGCGGAACGCCTTCGCCCGCAAAACCTCGATGAGTTTGCCGGACAGGAGCACCTGATCGGACGCGGCAAAGTCCTGCGCCGCATGATTGAGGGCGATTTGGTGTCCTCCATGATTTTCTGGGGGCCGCCGGGCGTGGGGAAAACCACGCTCGCGCAGATTATCGCCCATCAAACGAAGAGCCACTTCATCAACTTCTCCGCCGTCACCAGCGGCATCAAGGAAATCCGGCAGGTGATGGAGCAGGCGGAAAGCGACCGGCATTTTGGCATCCGCACGATTGTGTTCGTGGACGAAATCCACCGCTTCAATAAGGCACAGCAGGACGCTTTCCTGCCCTACGTCGAGAAGGGGAGCATTATCCTCATCGGCGCGACGACCGAAAACCCGTCCTTCGAAGTCAACAGCGCCCTGCTGTCGCGCTGCCGCGTGTTCGTGCTGCACGCGCTGACGGAGGAGAACGTCATGACGCTGATGCACCGCGCCTTGCAGGACGAACGCGGCTTCGGCGGACAGAAAATCGACATGGCGGAGGATTTGCTGCGCGCGATTGCCGTCTTTTCCAACGGCGACGCGCGAACCGCCCTTTCGACGCTCGAAATGGTCATCCTCAATGCCGATTTGGATGAGAACGGTCAGGCGCATGTGACGCAGGAAACCGTTGCGCAATGCACGTCGCGGCGGTCGCTGCTCTACGACAAGAAGGGCGACGGGCACTATGACCTCATCAGCGCGCTGCACAAGTCCATGCGCAATTCCGACCCGGACGCGGCGGTCTACTGGCTGGCGCGGATGCTGGAAGGCGGCGAAGATCCGCTGTATATCGCGCGGCGCGTCGTGCGGTTCGCGAGCGAGGACATCGGGCTGGCGGATTCGCGCGCGCTGGAAACGGCGGTCGCGGCGTATCAGGCGTGTCACTTTCTGGGGATGCCGGAATGCACGGTGCATCTGACGCAGGCGGTGGTGTACATGGCGATGGCGCCGAAATCGAACGCGCTGTATGTGGCGTATGAGACGGCGAAAAAGGATGCGCAGGAGCAAATCGCGGAGCCTGTTCCGTTGCAAATCCGGAATGCGGAAACCAGCTTGATGAAGAAACTCGGCTATGGCAAGGGCTATGTGTACGCGCATGACACGCAGGAGAAGCTGTCCGCGATGACATGCCTGCCGGATTCGCTGCAGGGGAAACGCTACTATCAGCCGACGGAGCAGGGGAACGAGGGGCGGTATAAGCAGCGGCTGGAAGAGATTTTGAGGTGGAAAGAGGAGCATAGGGGGAAGTAAGCGGAAAATCCCCCCCCAAAAAAAACAAAAAGAGCCTTGCAGGAGCATCACACGCTGCAAGGCTCTTTTGTATGGAGCGACTGGAAGCACACACCCAATCACAGTTTCTTTTTGAGGAGAATTATCTCTTCTGTTCGGGATTTTTCCACAAATCCGTGTTTCAGAAAAAGGCTGACAGCCGGGTTGTCGATGGCAATATCATCATACAGAACGGAAACGCCGTTGCTTTTCGCCGCGGAACACAGCAAATCCAATGCTTCGCCGCCATAGCCTCTTCTTCTGTATTTCGCATAAATCATGACGTTGGCTATTTCCTGCTGCATATCGGCATCATAGTGATAGGCAATTTCGCCAACAAACTGACCATCTTCGTTTTTGAGATACCTGTAATACCGCTTGCCATCAGGGTCAGCAATCCAGCAATCGTACCAGCTACGCCATTTATCTTCCCCAAAGGGAATTGTCCCGCCCCATGCGTGATTGTAAGACATGGTATCTTCATCCGCCAGCATCATTTGCCGAAACCACAAGTCCTCATATTTTGGCTCATACAGCGTCAGCATATTGACCTCCTGATGATGACTGTATTTCCAGATGGAAAGGCAAGAAAAAATCCGAACCAGCTTCCAATTGGAAAGTCAGATTCGGATTCTTCATGTCGTGCCGGAAGTGGGACTTGAACCCACACGACATCGCTGCCAACGGATTTTGAGTCCGTCGCGTCTGCCATTCCGCCATTCCGGCAAGCACAAAATAGTATAGCATAAAATAGGCGGTTTTGCAAGCGGTTTTGCGCTGCGGAGGAAAATTTTCGGGTGCAAGCGCAAAGAAAAAGGACTGCCCCGTTTTGCAGGACAGTCCGTAGGAATTACTTCCGCAGGGTGATGACGATGTGGCGCTTGGGTTCTTCGCCCTCGGAGTGAGTGTCCACCAGCTCGTTGGGCTGGAGCGCGGAGTGAATCACGCGGCGCTCGTAGGGGTTCATGGGCTCCAGAGAAACCTTGCGGCCCGTCTTGACGGCGCGGTTCGCCATGCGGTTCGCCAGACGAATCAGCGTGTCTTCGCGCTTGGCGCGGTAGTTCTCCGTGTCCAGCGTGACGCGGGTGTAGTGATCCTGCCCCTTGTTGATGCGCAGGCTTGTCAGGTATTGCAGGGCGTCGAGCGTCTCGCCGCGGCGGCCAATCAGGATGCCCAGCGTGTCGCCCGTCATCTGCGCGAAGATGTTGTTCTCCGCATCCGTACCCATCGCGACGGTCACGTCAACGCCCATCAGGTGGGTCAGTTCCTTGAGGAAGCTCTGCGCCTGACCGACGGGGGAGGCGGGGTCAATCTGCTCGTCGGGAATCATGGTGACGACGGGCTTTTCCAGCGGGGCAGCGGGTGCCTTCGGGGGAAGGGGCTTGCGCTCCGGCTTCGGGGCGGATTCGCCCTCTGCCTTGGGCTGACGCGGCTTGTCCTTCTTCGGGCGGTCATTGCGCTTGCGCTGCACGGGCGCGGGACGCTCGGCGGCATCAGCAGCAGGGGCGGCATCCGTCACAGCGGGAGCAGCTTCCACAGCGGGTGCTTCCACCGGGGCTTCGACCTTCACCTCGGCGGGCTTTTCCTGCACGGGCTTGGGCTGTGCGGGCTTCGGCTGCGGCTTGGGCTGGGGCTTGGGTTGCGGTTTCGGCTGCACCGGCTTGGGCTGGGGCTTCGGCTGGGCAGCGGGCTTGGGTGCTTCCACCTTCACGGAGGACAGCAAATCCGCCAGCGGATCGTCTTCTTCGACTTCCTCTTCCACCTCATGGAGCGTCAGGCGGAGCTTGCAGGGCTTCGAGCCGAAGAGCCCGAACAGCCCTTTGCTGCCTTCTTCCAGCGTTTCCACGGTGACATCGGAAATGGTGGCATGCAGGGCGTTCAAGCCGTTCTGCAGGGCCTCTTCGTAGTTTTTGCCAGTAGCTTCGTAGGTTTTCATGATTGCTCTCCTATCACTTCAACGAACAGGTATTACTTCAGCGAACCGGTATTCTTGTTGGGGTTGGCGGCTTCGAGGGCTTCCTTGCGGTCAAGATACATGTTGATGCCCTTGGTCTGCACGATGGCAATCACGTTCGAGGCGACCCAGTAGAGGGCAAAAATCGCGTTGTAGTTGAAGCACAGAATCAGCGTGAAGATGGGGAAGAAGTAGTTCATGAACTTCATGCTGTTCTGCGCCTGCTGGGCCTGCGCGTCATCCGCGGCGGGGGTCTGCGCCGTGCCGGTGAGCTTTGTCATCAGGAACTGACCGCCGGCGGCGAGAATCGGCAGGATGAAATAGCCGTTGTAGTTCACGAAAATGTGGAGGTTGAACAGCGGAATGGCCAAGTCGCTGTAGTACTTGACGTGCTCCATATAAGCGGGCAGCTGCTCCATGGTAGTGTAGATGGTCTGAATCGTTGTGTTCAGCGCATCGCCGGCAAAGGATTCAGCCGTCAGCGCAAGACCCTTATCCGCCAGCAGAGCGAGCGTCTCCTGCGGCAGCTTGCTGAACACGGCAAGCCATTCGTTTGTGGCGATTTGACGCAGAGAATCAAGATTCGGCCAGGCCGCCGCGAAGGGGGAGTCCGGCATCCACACGTTCTTGACCCACAGCCACGAATCCAGCGCCGGATTGCCCGAAGCGATGATGTCGAACGCCTGCTGCGCCAGATGCTCGTTGGCGACCATCCTCATGGCGGTGAACATCGCGAAGAGGATCGGGAGGCTGATCAGCATCGGCAGGCAGGAGGAAAGGGGATTGACGCGCTGCTCGCGGTAGAGCTCCTGCAGCTTTTTGTTCATCTTGTCCGGGTCTTTTTCGTACTTCTTCTGGAGTTTTGCCTGCATGGGGGCAATCTTCTGCATCTTGCGCATCCCGACACGGCTCTTGTAGTCGAACGGCATGACGATCAGACGCACCAGCAGCGTGAACAGCACGACCGCCCAGCCGTAGTTGCCCACGAAGCCGTAAATCCATTCCAGTATGGTCTTCAGAAATTCGTTGATGCCCATGAGTTCATTCCTTTCTTAATGTGGTACAGGGGTCTTCGGGCACGGGATCATAGCCGCCTTTGGAGAACGGATTGCAGCGCAGGACGCGCCATGCCGCCAGCCGCGCACCCTTGACAGCCCCGTAGCGCTCAATGGCGGTTTGCGCGTACTGGCTGCAAGTGGGCGTATAGCGGCAGCGCGGGCCGCCCTTATAGGGGCTGATGGCGCTGCGGTAGAACTGAATCCCCCAGAGCAAGGCGCGTTTCATGGCGCATCTGGGCTTTTCGGCTGTGTTGGAAGAGCACCGTGCTTTTTCAGCAGGTAGCGCACATCCTTCTGCAGCGAGGAAAAGCTGGCAGCAGCGGCTGAGGGCCTGGCGACGACGACGTACAGGCCGCTTTTCACATCCCCCAGATAGGGCCGGAAGCATTCGCGCAGGCGGCGCTTGACCTTATTGCGGGTCACAGCGTTGCCAACCTTCTTGCTGACGGAAAAGCCGACCTTCATGCCCCGACCTTTGGCGACGAGCATGACCAAATCCCGACAAGCGGCGCTCCGTCCACGATGGTAGACATATTGGAACGCCTTGTTTTTTTGCAGCCGATAGCGTCTTTCCATTGGGTTACAGTCCTCTGTTCTCGATTGAATGATGGGCGTATGATGCTGTTTCTGGACGCGAATGCGCAAGCAGATGGCGCAGGTGAATCCGGAAATAGTATGAACCCGAAGTAAAGGAAAAGCGCGCCCGGAAGCGTACCTCGCGGGTACATCGGGCGCGCTTCATCCACGAATGGAGCGCGGATTGTCATTGGACAATCCTGCTGTCCTGTGGCGTCTGGCACATTCAGCGTCTCTGAATAAGCCTGAAAGAAAATTCTCTCAATCAGACGGTCAGGGACTTGCGGCCGCGACGACGACGGGCGGAGAGCACGCGGCGACCGTTCTTGGTGGCCATACGCGCGCGGAAGCCGTGCACTTTGCTGCGCTGACGCTTCTTGGGCTGGTAGGTACGGAACATGTTCAACACTCCTTACAAATCAAATTTCGTAACCGGAGGACAGACATCCGCCGGGGTGCTACAATACAGCCTTTACAGTATATCGGATTTTCTTCGCTTTGTCAAGGCTTTGCAGGGGACTTTTTCAGCTTTCGCGCCTTTTGGGAGCGGGATTTTTTGCCCGCCTTTTGGGCGAAATGGGATTACTTCTTCAGAATCTCCACCATTTCGGCGGGGGAAACGGTTTCTTCGGGCAGCACCGCCTTAAACGGCAGTCCGCGCTCCAGCTTGCTGCGGACGAGGAACATCCGAAATGCCGTGGGCAAATCCAGCCCCAGCATTTCGTAGATTTCCGAAACTTCCTCTTTCAGCGCTTTATCGACACGCACCTGAATCAATGCCTGCTCTGCCATGAGAATCCCTCCTGAATTGTATTGATAATCAATATAATAATATGCTTTCTGCATCTATATTATACAGCATTTCAATACAAATTGCAAGAGGGCAAATTACGCTTCTGCGCAGCTTGACACGGGAAATTATGGCGCGTGAACGAAAGCAGACATCATCAGCAGACAGAGAAAACGTATTTTTTGCGGAAAAGTGACGGAAAGTGAGAGATTCCCGCTTTACAAGCACGGCAAAGTGTGCTATACTGTCCCGCGGTACTCAAAGCAATCCTTTAATCCCAGCACGAGAGGCTGGAAAGGCACGCAGCGAACCGACAGAAACAGAGCTGCCTGCGCCCGACCGCGCGGTCAGACTGAATATGCGAAACATTGCGCCTTTTCCTGCGGCATCCGACGGGAAAGGCGCTTTCTTTTTGGCAAAATGCCGCTGATTTGCCCCAAAGCACGCGGGGAAAATCAGCAGAGGAAAAAAGAGGAGGATTCCGACGATGATGAACATGCAGGCAGGCATTCCGAAAGCCCAGCTGATGGCGGGCGACGCGATGAACCGCGCCCTGACGCGCATGGCGCACGAGATGATGGAGCAGCTGATGCCGCTGGAAAACGTGGTGCTGGTGGGCATTCGCCGCCGCGGGGTGCCGCTGGCGCAGCGCTTGTCGGACATCATCGAGAAGTACGAGCATGTGCGCATTCCGGTGGGCGAAGTGGATATTGCCATGTACCGCGACGACCGCGATCCGGCGCAGCTGAACGTTGAGGTGCAGGAAAAGCACCTGCCGGTGGACGTGACGGGCAAGGTGGTTGTACTGGTGGACGACGTGCTGCACACGGGACGCACGGTTCGCGCCGCCATGGATGCGATTCTTGACCAAGGCCGTGCCGCGCGCATCTGCCTGGCGGTGCTGATTGACCGCGGCCATCGCGAGCTGCCCATCCGCGCGGACTTCGTCGGCAAGAACGTCCCGACCTCGAACAACGAGCAGATCGGCGTTCAAATGGAAGAAATCGACGGCGGCGACGGCGTTGCCCTCTACGACGGGCGGATGAATAGGTGACCCAAGGGGCGCTGCCCCTTGACCCCGCAAGGGAGTTCCTCCCTTGACC